>Ga0206679_10001673_pt1 | contig 18260 bp, 13 predicted proteins | sample M110012015metaG_FD_155464 | JGI IMG/M metagenome (GOLD analysis project Ga0206679, IMG submission 155464) | Ammonia-oxidizing marine archaeal communities from Monterey Bay, California, United States - M1 100m 12015 | ecosystem: Environmental > Aquatic > Marine > Intertidal zone | place: USA... | reverse complement strand
AGTTCCTTCCTTTTCAACATCCAAATCAGTAAAAGTCAAATGTTGAGGCAAAGTTTCTGTAGTGATGATAGCGCCTTCACCACCCTTTGAAGGTAGGCGAGTTCTCTCAGCCAACCAATCTGCTTCTAATCCACTTGTTAGATGCAAGATATGTAATCGGTGCCCGCTATTATCTGCTAATTCAACTGCTAGTTGAGTAGCAAGTAATGCTGTAATATCATCTCTCCACTCAGCGTGGGCAGCCATGTCAGTTCTATTTTTGTAATTCTCAAACCGCTTATTCAACCGTTCTTCATCTTCAGCATGAACAGATATCAGACCAGCTGTATTGTCAAAAATAGTTTTCAATGCTTCACGTTCATTTACAAGCAAATTTCCAGTGGATGAACCCATGAAGACTTTGATACCACATATTCCTGGAATAGAAATGGGTTGTTTTGGTGAACCAACTGCTAATTGTAACTGTTCAACATTATTGGGAGTTGCACCGATGAAAAATCCATAATTATTTACACATTTTGCAGCAGCAGTATCCAACTTTCCTTGCATACCCACCATCGTCGTTATCGAGGGGTTGTTATTTGGCATATCTAGAAAAGAAGTAATTCCACCACTAACAGCAGCAGCACTTCCACTTGCTAAATCTTCTTTTTCAGGTTGTCCAGGGTCTCTAAAGTGGCATTGGGGGTCAATTCCACCTGGGAGCAAATGTAGCCCACTACCATCTATTAGCAGTTCATCACCAGTAGGCATTAATCCTCCTCCGATACAAATCTCAGAAATAATACCGTCACTTATTCGCAAATCACCGATTGCAGTTTGACTTGGAGTAACCATTGTAGCTCCACAAATTAACACACTACCATGTCGTGTCATAACCTTCCCTCACAATACATGGCGATGACTCTAGCCCATCAACTAATCGCCCGACTCATTAATGATTTCATTTTGATTTGGGCCTAAAAGCATTACAAACTTCTAGGTTCATATCAATAAATGGACCTTCCATCAAATCAACACAATATGGAACAGCCCTCCAGATATCATCAATAGTCTCTCTAATCGCCTTAGGCCTTCCTGGTAAGTTGAATATTAAGCAAGTATCTCGTGTGCCACCAATTTGCCTCGATAGTATTGCTGTAGGAACAAATGCCAATGAAATTGATCTCATCTGTTCGCCGAACCCGTCTAAGATTCGATCACAAACTGCAGCAGTTGCCTCTGGAGTCACATCACGTTTTGTTGGTCCGGTTCCACCTGTGGTAACAACAACACAACAACCGATATCATCAACTAATTCTTTTATCGCATTTTCAATTATTTTCTGCTCATCACTAACACATCTATAATGAACTCTAACAGGGCTTTTTATTGCCTCCTCAAAGAAACCTAGAATCGCAGGCCCACCTTGGTCTTCATACTGACCGCTACTGGCTCTATCACTGGTGGTGATGATACCTATTTCGGCTAACTCACCCACGTGGTTATCTCTGCCCTCAAGGGTGGTTATTGACTGCAATTAAAAACCTCAATTTCCGCCATATTTTGCCTGAACATCAGCGTGGAAGTTATCGAGTAAAGTGTCTTCAAATAACTCGGTTTGCCTACGCATTTTTGTTGAACGCATGTGGAATACTGCTAGCATAATAAATACAATAATGACCAACGGAATAACCGCTTCCAATTTGTATTGGTGCATTACTTTGACGATACCTTCCGCGGTATATGCCCATGTGATTGAAGCAGCAACACCACCAAGCCCAGTCGCGAATAAAACTCTCATAAAATTCATTCTTGACAATAGACCTAACATGGCGCCAACCAATACACCAGATGCCATAAATGGAATCCAAACGAAGGCAATTAGACCCCAAAAGCCCCAGCGATTAATGAAGTCACGCTTTTCGTTTGCCATATATTCAACAGTGGATAGGGCGTTGCCAATGAATTTAGTTTGCAGCATCTTTCCGCCCAGCCCATCTTGCTTTGCAATAGCAACGACTCTATCATCGTCTGAGCCACTATGCTCTACTCTACCAGCACCAGATCTATCGGCTAAAGTTGAAACTTGATTCCTAGTTTTTATTATCAATTCTTGGCTACCGAGTAAGTCTGAATTTCTTTGAGAAATATATTGATATAATTCGTCTTGAATTTGGTCAGTCGTTTTCTTAAACCTGAAGAAAGCAAATCTCTGCGTTGGATAATATATCACAGATACGAAAATCACTCTATCATCACTTGTGACAACGGCACCCTCTAAATTAACATCATTACGTCGTGTGAAAAATAGGTCTAGAGAATCTCTTACCTCATCTTCAACAACAGATAATGTATGCAACTCTGAGAAGAATGAAGTGTAATCTTGCTCAGATTGTTCAGTATCATCTCCTGCAGAGCCAATACCGACTCCAGAATCAAAGTCAGCAACATGGCCATTACCGATTGTTCTAACAGTTAGTTGGACAGGCTTGAATACTCTAAATATTGCAAACTCATCAAGAATCTCTCTCAATACTTCAGCGCGAACATCTCTATTATCTGAGAATGTCCCATCAGTATTCTGGTATGGAACCATAATATCAATTGATAACTCTCTTGGTTCAATTTTATACAATTCCCAGTCTACATCAATTTGTAATCTTGTTGCAGTGTTTGTAATCGTGTCTTCAACTAATCTCATTATGTGGGAACGCGACAACATATCGTCAGCTTCTTGATGATATACTTTGTATGTAATAGGATACAAAACCATCAATGAAATAACAGAAAGTGAAAGTGAGATATATGCCATCCACCATGCAGGGATTCCTGCAGAACCGCCAGTTAGCATTGCAGTTTCTCTGCCACCACCTAATTCTGCTCCCATCAATAGATAGCCCCAATCACCTAAATCTTGTACACCCCAACAAGACCTGGCGCCTTGGTCAGTGATTCTAATATCTCTAATTATATCGCTTGAAACAAATGGAAGGAAGTCAAAACTCTTTTCAGTTTCCTCAAGTTCAAATATTATCTCCTTACTTATTTGTTCTCCACCCTCAACAATTGTTGCATTTTGAATGTCTGAATCATTATACACAGTAATGTGTAATACGATTTCATAATGGCCCGGTTCTAATTCCAAATAGGACGCTCGGTGAGAAGCCCGTCCTGCTTTCTCTTCTCCTTCTCCAGCAACCGCCCTCGTTGTTTCTTCAGAAGAAACAACAACTTGACTTGCGACATCTACTTCTCGAATTGTATAATTCATTACTGCGATTCCTTCAGGTAGGTTATGCCCCGCAATTGAAAATAATTCACGGTCATTATCTGGGAATATGTGCAACCAAGGTTCATCAGTTATTTGCTCACATTCGCCACCAATATCCAAGAATGTATTAGACGCTTCGTGATCAATAGAGGTGGTATTACCTAACATTCCAGAAGACATCGCAAATAATAGTATGGCGAAAACACCACCGTATGCAATACCTGCAAATAGAACATAATCTTCTTTACTACTCAAGAATGATTTTTCGACTTGAGTTCTTCTTCTGCGAATGGTGGCTAATTCTTTTGCAGTCTTATCACGACTTTTTGTCTCAGGGTCTTGGCTTTCCTTGGGCATCTCTTCCCCGCTCGCCGCCTTTCCCATATTTTACGAAGAAAAGCATTAGCACATGAAGTATACTCTTAATATCGATAAAAATCAGTTCTGCAAAGCAATTTGATGAATGCTAATCGCGAGCATCAAAACAGTTGGTGGGTAAGGCCGGACTTGAACCAGCGACCTCGGCATCTTCAGTGCCGCGCTCTCCCAACTAAGCTACTTACCCGTAGATGTTGGCGAGCCCCCTCGCCATATCAAGGCTTTTGTTGCAGTGCTTGACTTCTCGTGAGGTCAAACAATTACTCTATACCTTCAAGAATCAGTTTTTGAGCATCAAACAATGCTTCTAAACCACCATCTGCACTACCGAGTAGTGCCAATAATTCATCACCTGAGAATGTTGCTTCTTCTCCAGTTCCTTGAATTTCAACATAATTACCATCAGCGGTTTTGATAACATTCATGTCAACATCTGCATTAGAATCTAGTAGGTAATCAAGGTCTAACCAAACTTCATGGTCTATCAATCCAACAGATATTGCTGCTAAATCATGAGGGATCACATCGTTTTCGTGGTTACTTGCTTCAAGACTAGATAATTTAGGGGCAACCCAATTTCCTTCTTTTTGCTGTTCAAATGTTGGGCGAAGGTCCTTTGGAAGACAAATGCCTTTAGCAATCAGTCTTCTAACTGCTAATCTCAATGCAATATTTCCTGCTGTAATCGATGCACAACGAGTTCCGCCATCAGCGTTTAAAACATCACAATCAACATTGAGTGCGATAGGACCCAGGGCTTCTAAGTCCACAGCAGCTCGTAATGAGCGAGCAATAAGGCGCTCAATTTCTTGAGTTCTGCCCTTTGCTCCCCTTCTTTCACGACGGAAGCGTGAATCGGTTGAACCGGGTAAGAGTGAATATTCAGCATGTACCCAACCTTTTGTAGAATCTCTTGGAAACCATCCAGGTAGTCTTGATTCCTTTGTTACACACGCTAAAATTACAGTATCACCTTGCCTGTAAAGAATTGACGCAAGTGCATTTGGTGTAAAATCAATTTCAACTTCTACATGTCTCATTTCGTTTTTTGCTCGCGTTGGTTCGAAACCGCTCTTGAATTTGGCCATGATGGGCCGAGTAGGTTTGCTTCATCAAGGCTTCTCAAGAGAATTGTTGTTCAGCATCACATTGAAAGGTATGCTTTTGCTCGCATGGTTATGACCCTACCGCGTGTCGCCATTTGTGCTGTTGCCCGTACACCGATTGGTAAGTTCATGGGAACCTTGTCTAATTTTTCTGCAGTGGAATTGGGAATACTCAGTGTTAAGGAGTTATCCAATAGAATGCAACTCAACCTTGAATCAGGAATTGTTGACGAGGTGATATTTGGTCAAGTATTACAGGCGGGGGCAGGTCAAAACCCTGCACGTCAAGTCGCATTGGGGGCAGGATTGCCTGTTTCAACACCTTGTATGACATTGAACAAAGTTTGTGGCTCATCGCTTAAGGCTGCAATGACTGCAGCAAACAGTATTCGTTCAGGTGAGTATAATGTAATTATCGCAGGAGGTATGGAAAGTATGACCAATGCTCCTCAATTATTGATGGGGCAAAGAAGTGGTAAGAAAATGGGTGATTCAAAACTCGTCGATTCAATGATACATGACGGGCTATGGGATGTCTATGACAATATTCACATGGGAAATACTGGAGAAACAGTTGCTCAAGAATGTTCAATTTCACGTCAAGATTCTGATGATTTTGCAGCGAAATCCCACCAAAAAGCAGCAACTGCATGGCAAAAAGGATGGTTTGATTGGGAAACCTTTAGCATTGAAGTGCCACAAAGAAAAGGCAATCCAATCCAATTTTCTCAGGATGAAGGAATTCGTGCCGGTACTACTGCGGAATCATTAGCAAATCTAAGGCCTGTCTTCAACAAAGAAGGTCAAGTAACAGCAGGTAATGCTAGTACGATTAATGATGGAGCAAGTGCAGTATTATTGGCTAATGCTGAATTTGCTAAACAGCAAGGTTGGGAAATAATTGCTTATGTTGAAGATTATGTCACTTCAGGTGTTGAACCATCACGAGTCATGAGTGCTCCAATTCCTGCGGTAAAGAATCTCTTAGAACGAAATAATTTACAAGTTCAAGATGTAGATATTTATGAGCATAATGAGGCATTTGCAAGCGCTTCATGTGCAGTTGCAAAAGAAGTTGGAATTCCACATGATCGCTTCAATCTTCATGGAGGTGCAGTTGCACTGGGGCATCCTTTAGGTTCAAGTGGAACAAGATGCTTGATTACGATGCTTGGAGTGATGCGCAGAACAGGTGGTAAATCTGGAATAGTAACACTGTGTTTAGGTGGCGGAAATGCAGTTGCAATGCTCGTCCGCACAGAATAATAAGTTATTTAGTGAATAATTGTTGGTTTTTTTATACTGATGGTGCTAAATAGGGCAGGGAGTCGGCCACAGACATGGACACTGAGGATGTTACATTCGCCGACCTCGGCGTCGACCCCAAGGTCGTACGCATATTAGAGGCTCAAGGCATCGTTTCTCCGTTTGAAGTACAGATTGCTTCTATACCGGATAGCATGGCTGGAAAGGATGTTTGTTGTCGTGCTCCAACAGGCTCTGGTAAGACCTTGGCATTCGGACTTCCTCTATTAGCAAAAACTACTGAGGCAAGACCCTGCTGCCCAACTTCTCTCATTCTAACTCCTACACGTGAACTTGCAGAACAAATTTACAATGTGTTAGAGCCTCTTGCATGGGAACTCAAATTGTATGTGCTTGCAGTTTATGGGGGAGTTTCATACAATAAACAATTCAAGGCACTTGACCGTGGCGTTGATGTTTTGGTAGCATGTCCAGGACGATTATTAGATTTAATTGACAGGGGAAATGTTTCACTTCAAGATGTTAATTGTGTAGTTCTAGATGAAGCGGACAGAATGGCTGACATGGGATTCATGGAACCAGTTTGTAAGATTCTTGATATGTGCAAAAGTCAGAGACAAACCATTCTTTTCAGTGCAACCTTAGATGAAGAAGTTGCAGATTTAGTTCGAGATTATCAAACAGATCCAGTGACGATTGAAGTTGGACCAAAGGAAGTTTCAATGGAATCAATGCAACATCTATTTTGGATGATGCCAGGCTCAAAGAAAGGACCGATGAGTGCTGAAATAATCAGAAAAACAGGTCGTGCTATTGTGTTCTGCCGTACTCGTGCAGGTGTTGATAGAGTCGGAGATGAATTGGAATACGATGGTGTTTCAGTTGAGATATTACATGGAGGATTAAGTCAACGAAACAGAGACAGAGCCATGGAAAGATTCCAGCACGGAGAAACAATGGCTCTAGTTGCGACAGATGTGGCAGCAAGAGGAATCGATGTTGCTGGCGTAAATTGTGTAATTCATTATGATCCTCCTGAAAATGGTAAGGCATACAAACACCGAAGTGGAAGAACAGCTCGTGCTGGTACATCAGGTGTTGTAATCTCTCTTGTTCAAAAACCTCAGAAGAGGTCTTATGCTCGAATTCAACATCAAGTAGGAATTAATTGTAATTTCAATCCGCCTGAATTTTCAGAAATACCTGAATTTGAAGTGGAATATATTGCACCACGAGCAAAGTCATATGGCCGTCAAGGTTCTAATGCTAGAAACGATCGTGGTGGAAGGCATAACCGCAGTGGAAACTATGGAAGAAGCGACCGTGGTGGATATCGCGGTGGTGGCCGTGATGGTGGCAGAAGCGGTGGAAGAAATCGTGGTGGTGACAGAAATGGTTACCGCGGCGGAGGAAGAGATTCTGGACGCAGCGGTGGTGGAGGCTACCGAGGCGGTCGTGATGGTGGAAGAGATTCTGGTCGAAGCAGTGGTGGAGGCTACCGAGGCGGTCGTGATGGTGGAAGAGATTCTGGACGAAGCGGTGGATACCGTGGTGGTGACAGAAATGTGTACCAAGGTCGCGATAGTGGCCGAGACTCAAACCGTGGTGGAGATAGAGGAGGATACCGAGATGGTGGCCGTGATTCAAACCGTGGTGGGGATAGAGGAGGTTACCGAGATGGTGGCCGAGACTCAAACCGTGGTGGAGATAGAGGGAGAAGTCGTGATAATAGATCCAATTCTAATTATGATGATAGGGCGCCTAAGCAAGACAACTATGTTCCTTCAAAAGAGAAAAAGAATAAGCCACTAAAAGAGAAAATTGGTAAGAATGACTCCAAAGATAGTGGCTATCGTGGAGAGTCAAGAGGTCGGACTTACAAGCCAACCCATTCTGAAAAGAAAGGATTCTTAGGCGGAAGAAGACCAATGACTCGTGAGCAATTGCGCAACAGACCAGAACACACTCGTAAGGGTGGCCGTGGTGGAAGAGTTGCTAGCAAGCGTAACAAGCATGCACAAAAAGATGATTGATTCAATCTCTTTGCAAGTGGAATCTAACAACTCTTGCTTGTCCTTTGTGTAGTGATGACTCATCGAGAACAGTACTGGTAACTGCGGCATGAATAATATGTATCTGTGGTGCCTTTTCACCAACTAATTCTTCTAACACTTCATCCAAGTCGAATAATAGATCAAGTGATTTTGGACCACCGCTTTGCAAAGGCATTTGGCTTGTATGATAGCCTTCCATAATGAAATGTCCACCACTTTTCAATGAGTGGAGCATTCTAGGCATGTGGACTTTTCTTATTTCACTAGGTGTGTGAAACCAAGAACATGCGATTAGGTCATATATTTTTTCAGGAAATTCCCTCAAAGACAAATCATCAACTTCATAATCGACTGAAACATTATGTTCTTGTGCTAATTGCTGGCACTTTTGTTTTCCAACTATAGATAGGTCAAACACTTCACTATTCCAACCAATTCGAGCTGCCCATACAGCATTCCTACCTTCACCATCCGCTGGGAATAACGCACGGTTATTTTGTGGGGGACTGAGTTGTGAAATACATTCACTAAGCCATATATTCGCTTCTTTACCATATGCATATTCATCTGAAGAATAGCGCTGGTCCCACATTTCACCACCAGTTTTTACTTTGTCTTGGTTGGTCATCGCTCATTCCTCTTCATCAATACTTTTTGGCAATGAAAAAATCCCATAGTCTTCAATAATTTGACCAGCGCCAGGAAGCACTCCAAGAATATCATCTGTTACCAATCCAGTATTTTTGTAAATTTTGTTGGCAAGTTGGTCTTTCTTGGTTAAGCCAGGTGCAATAATTGCATACCTTTGACATATTTCTTTGATTGTATTTGGCGTTCCGCCCATCAATAATGGTACTCCATTGATCGCAACAATACCGATACCGATTTGAACATTCAAATCTTTAAACCATTTACGTTGTCCTCTAACAATAAATGCGCCTTTTCCAACGAATTCTCCAGTATTAGCAGTCTTTGAAACCTGGGCAGGTTTCACTGAAAACACAGTTCCATGAGCGCCTCCTCCAGCCCATGCTCTACTCCAACAGAGAGCTAATGTGGCTGCTTCTAACAATTTGTCATCATCAATAGTTGAATCTTCTAATTTATCAGCAACGCGATAAGCAGGGATGTCATTTGGAATATGAGCTGGTTTTTGTTGGTCTATTTTGAAGCCCTGAGATGAACGTAAACTGCATGATGGAGCGCCATGTATATCTGCATGGAGATACATATCATTACTTGATAAATGCTTTTTGACAATAGAGTCATTTCCTTTTGCATCTCGGCCTCCAACCAGTAAATGACCCCCCGAAATCATTGACCAGCGATGTGATTCAAACCAGAATCTCTTACTACGTTTTATTCGATTCAATTTTCCAGTAGCCACTGCCTTTGATTCCTTTTTCTGTGCTGTTTTTAGTTTGGTTTTAGTTTCCTCAAGTGCATCGATTGCGCCTTTATTTTTATTCTTCTGTTTTCTTGCAGATTCAAAATGTCGTTGAGCATTTTGATGTACTGTTTCATCAAGTGATAATGTGGCTTGCGGACCATTTGCTTGTCCGTCTTCATCTGGGAGAATTGTAACAAATGTCCTCTCAGCAGCATTCAAAGATGCAATCCATGGGATTTCTTTAGCAGCCTTTTTGATTTCTTTCCAGCCTTGTACTTCAACAGCCTCGTTTACTTGTGATAATAGCGATTCAATATGTGTCCAATTGTCTTGAATCATGTGTCCAAGAGCCTGTTGCTTGTCAATTTTCGCTGAGAAATCTTTCATTGATTTCTCTTGTTGGACAAGTCTTCTTTGTAATCTTTCCACATCGGTCGAATGACCTCTTCCAGGAGCAGCAATATCCAATTTTTCAGCCTCACGTCTTGCTAATGCTGCCGAGTCATGGTAGCCTTTCCAAGCATCAACAGCATCTCCGAGAGTGTCAAAACTCAGCATTGCTTTATCAGCATGTGATGGCAATAGAATAGGGGTTGCTTCCTCAGCATGTATCTCCAAGAATTTATCTCGCTCTACACCGTTGACATGTTCATCTGCTACCGCCTGTAATTGCTCAGCATTGACTTCCTTACTTGGTTTTAGAATTAAGAAACCATTCTTACTAGTTGACAGGTCGTTTAGTAATTGATGTAGTGCTGAATGAACAGCATTAATGTCGGCATCCTCTGTATTCATATTTGGCTCATGGCCAGCAAGTTGGCAAACAGCATTTGCATGAGTTCCACCAAGATTTGCTTTACCACCAAGAGTTGAAACAAGATCTCTATCAGTATCATTAAACAATTCACTAAGTCCCTGTTCATCAAGTGAAAATGGATTCATTGCTGCAGGAGGTGGTGAATACTCAACGCCCTTTTTGAGAGTTCTTCCAGCATATGCAGCATGAGTAAGTGGCTGGATAATGATTCCCTCCTCATCAACTAAAATGATATTTCCATCTCTAAAAACTTCAACATAAATATGCCTTGAACCAAACTTGGTATCAAAATCAAATGCCAATACTCGGTCAAAGCCCAGTTGTCTCACTCCTGTAAATCGTGCATTCTTGAGATGCTTTCTAAGCAACATTGCGAATGGTGGAGGGGTCATCGGCATTGGGCGGTCACGATTTGAGGTGTAAATTCGTGAACCTCTAACAAAAACCAAATCAAATTGATCCATATCTTTGGGATTGATTCTAAGGACTATTTGCTCATAATGAGGCATGTATGCCTTCTTGACATATGCGCCTGTGAATTTGCCCAATTCACTAGCGATTGCATATAGGTCAAAACCACTCATCGCCGCCTTCATGCTCTCGCCTCCATACTTCGCTGGATGTCTAGGGGTCTTGAACTCTAAGCCCGTTGATACAATCAAATATCATTATTGCAAACGTCTTAGCGCCTCTTTTTTAGCAAATTTTGACATATTTGGTCTATCTTCAACAAAACTCAATACCCATTCAGGTTGTTTGTAGGCAATTGTACGTAATGACCAGCCAATCGCTTTTTGAATAAACCATTCGTTATCATCGATTAAATGGTCAACGCATTGCTGATGGACCTCTAAATCCGCTTGCATTTTTCGGATTTGTGGAAATTGAGCCAGTAACGAACAGCGACGAATCCAAAATGAATCATTATCTAGCCAAGTTAACAGATATTGTGGGTTTGGTACTAAGAATGGCAACACCTTGGTAGCTAGAACATCGGTCAATGCCCATCCATCTAATCTAGGAAGTATTACTTCTTCACAATACTTTAGACTAGCAGCAGCATCTTTTTTGTGATAATTAATATCAAAAACAAGAACTTCAATAGCACATTGATGCAAAGTCCAATTGAATTGACTCCATAATTCACTAACCAGTTGACGAGATAATTCAGCATTCCAATCATGTTGTTGACGTAGAGTTTTGACAAAATTTCTTGTCGCAGATCTCAACTCTCCTACAGTCAAGCCGATAGTATCCATTTCGGTTTTCATATAGCGCTTTATCTGAGCAGCTCTTTCAAAATCTTGGCCACTTTCCATGGCATCAATCAGTGGTTGAATATCCATTCACACCATCTTCCAATTGTTTTTTTGTTGACGAATTTTACCATTTCTTTGATGTGAAAGCAAATGTGATAGAGTTTGGTCTTGAGCTAATAATGGATGTGCATCGGGGCTATCTTGATAGGCAATATTAGCGATTTGAGCCAGTGTTTGGTTGCCATCTGCTACAGCATCAAGCACCTTTTGATGACGAGCAGCCCTATGATTGAGATAATATAGTAACTTCTTTTCTGGTAATGGGATGACTGGGCCATGACTTGGAAAAATCAAGTGCGGCTTCAAATCAATTAGGCGTTGCAATTGTTGTAAATATTGGTCCATATCACCTTCATTTGGTGGTATTAGAATTGTGCCAATTCCAGCCACCATATCACCAGCAACCAATCCAGCATCACCGAGTAAACAAATGTGGCCAGGGTGATGGCCCGGTGTTTGCAATACCTGCCATTTTTGCTTCCCGAGTTGTAAGAATTCTTCATCGACTAATATTCGCTGACAAGAAATCTGAGAAGCGGTCTCCTGACTAGCCCAAATCGGTACATCAAAAGCCTCTCTAAGCAAATCAATATCGCCTAAATGGTCACTGTGTGGATGAGTGAATAGAATTGCTACTAAATTGCCATTATGACGTTCAACTGCAGTTGCTAATTGTTCCATTCCCTCTCGCATTCTTGCAGCAGGGTCAACTAATACGAAATCACCATCAGGGTCTCCAATAAGATAGGAGTTAGTATGGTCAGCCGGTGGTAATGTTGCAGTCTTTACAGGTACAACCTCCACTCCATATGCGAACAAGATAGAACGGCGTCCAATCTGTTGCTTTTCCATTTCTTCAGCAGACAGTATCATGTCTCCATTATATTGTGATAGTGTACGTTTTAATTGCATCAATAAAGTAACAACAGGAGGGGCTATTTTCATTTCAAACCGTTGCCATCTTTGCAAAAACTGCTCTGCAGTCTGCCATTCAAAATCAACAAATTCTGTTTGACCTACAATACTCGCTTGCGGAATTTCTTCTATACTTCCACCATGAATGTGAAGGAATGTATTTTCAAATAATACCGGTCCGAATGGAGGCGTAGTTCTTGATGAAATATGTCGAATACCAGTGGTATCACATGGAATATTACCTTGCTTGACTTGAACTAACCAATTTGCTTTATCTTCCACCACGAGATTTCTTGCCATACTGTCAACTGCGACAATTTTTCCATTATCACAGGCAAAACCTAGTTCTTCAACAACCTCTCTCATGATGGCAGCAATCGCTGCAGCATTTGTTCCAGTTAACTGGTCCAATTCCTCAACTGCTAACTTATCAACACGGGATAGACCGCCTCCTGGAAATGCCCAATATTCTGGAAAAGCTGGCATTGATTCAGATCGCCTACCGAGTAAGACTTCAACTCCATCAATACCATCACGAGTAATCATCAATGTTGCCGATGGCCTAATTTTACGCGAAGCAACCCCCATCTCAACACCGTCAGGCACTTCGCTCATAGTCAAAGCAAAGCACCCCGACCTTCAATGATTTCCTTCATCGGCCTCAAAGCAATTTGAAGTGACAGTAGTGCTTGGGCTCATTATGGCTGAAACAATAGAGGAGGAACTTGCCCTTCTCGCCAGAGTTGTTGATGAGGCTGAAAAAATGGGTATTGACCCATGGCCGGAAACAAAGCCACCAAGGCCTTGGGCAAGATATGCAATCGCATCATTCATGGTCATTATGATGCTTAGTTGGGTTTCAAAAATATTGTTTAGATTCGTAACTGTTTGATGATAATTGGTAGCCCCCCCCGGATTTGAACCGAGGTCGGCGGGACCAGAACCCACCATGATGGACCGCTACACTAGGGGACTATGCTCCTGCCGATTAGCCATCACTTCTTCAACTGAACGGTGATAGTGGTAGACATTTTCTTTGCCTATTCCTTTGCTGTATTTGGAATAATAGTGAATGTTGTTACCATTTGAATCGCTTGTCCGTATGTGATACTACCTTGGAATTCTTTGCTATCATCACCAACAACCACGCGTAATCGGAATTTACAAGTTTTCTTTGACCTTTTCTTCCGGAAGTGTTTGTAAAAATGGACTCCAACTTTGTATTTTCCAGCAGGAGGGAAATCTTGCCACACAACATTTTCAACAGGATTATTACTAACAGGTTTAACATTCATATCAACATCTAATACTCCACCACAATCACTAGTTTTGTTATTGAAATATATTCGTTCTTCATTTGGACAGAATACATGCAAATCTAAGTCGTTATAATCGTCCCAAGAAAGAGTGACTTGAACAGCACCAGATTTTCCACCTTCTCTTATCAGGCGTTCATCCATATCATCATCTTCAGGAGCTTCAGTAACAGTGATTCCACTGCCAATTTCTTCTTCTGCAACTAGCATTGAATGTTCATTTAGCGGTTGTTGATTTTCTTCAATCCATTCACTACGTACGCCTAATTCCATGATTCTCTGTTCGTCATCATCAATCTCTTCTTCAGGTAGGTCATCATCAATATCGTCAATAATATCTGATAATATTAATCTCAAATCCATTATGTTTCTGTCTCGATGTGAATCTCTTTCCATATACTCTGAATATTCTTCTTCTGATAAATCGGGGATTTGTCTTGAGCGTAGAATTATCATTCCATCTCTTTCAACAGATTCAATTGCTTCAAATCCCCCATATTTTTCACGTTGAGCAATATCTGCTAATCTTTGTTGTTTCTTCTTTCCTCTCTTGTAAATATAGCGAAAAACAAGTAATGGAATTACGACTAGAGCGATTCTTCCCGCTATGACAATGTCTTCCATCAATAACCAATATGAACTACTCCTTTATTGGAGATTTGGCTAAATTGAGCAAAATGACTGAAAAAAGACATCAAGATAGGAATGCAGCATTTAGTTTGTCCAATGTTTCGCGACTTGGACGCAAGTCAGTATCTGCAACATCAATCAAAGGACTATCAACCAGCCCCAAGTCCTCTATTAGTGCTGGTTTGTTTCCATCATGATATAGTAATCCAGTGACGTGCTTTGCTTCTGCATCTGCAGCGTGAAGTGCACTTAGGCCAGCAACAGCATTTGTTGGATCATGGTCTTCTGAAATTGTTTCTAATCTTATTACAGAACCATCGTGAAGAGTAATATCGCGATAATGTCCTTCAGGGACTTCAATTTCTTCCATAGGAGCTCTATTTGGAATATAATCAGCAACATGCAATGTTACATTATTGTCTTTAACATAGCCATAGGATTTCAAAGATTCATCATTATTATTGAAAGTTACACAAGGTGAAATTACATCGATTAATGCAAATCCTCTATGTGACATTGCTGCCTTCAATAATGAATTCAGTTGCTTCTTTGAACCAGAAAATGAACGTGCAACGAATGAACATCCAAGGTTGATTGCAAGTGCGCACAAATCAATAGGCTGTGTCTCATTTGCTGCCCCTTTCTTCTTCTTTGAACCGATGTCTGCAGTAGCAGAATATTGTCCCTTAGTCAATCCATATACTCCATTGTTTTCTAAGATGTATACCATGTCCACATTTCGTCTAATCGCATGAATTAATTGTCCAATACCAATAGATGCAGAATCTCCATCACCTGAAACTCCGAGATATAGCAAGTCTTTGTTGACAGCATATGCACCTGTGGTTACAGAAGGCATTCTTCCGTGAACAGTATTGAATCCATGAGATTGTCCAAGATAATATGCAGGAGTTTTGGAAGAACATCCAATACCTGACATTTTAGCAATACGATGCGGTTCAATTCCATTCTCCCATGCGGCTGCTACGATGACTTTCGAGATCTGGTCATGTCCACAACCAGGACATAGAGAAGATGGACCTCCAGTGTAGGAGTCCTTTGGTTCGTTGATTACATTCAGTTTGATTACCTTTGCTGGGCGTACTGGTGTTTCACTCATTGTTTCACCTCCTCAAGTTTTGCCATGATTAAATCGGAGTATATTCTTGCACGAGGGGGTTGTCCATCGGAATAAGCTACAGAATGAATCTTTGTCACTAAATCATCTGGTAATTCCTTTCTTAAGATTCCCCAAAGTTGTCCATCTCTGTTGATTTCAAGAACTATTGTTGTCTCATGTCTTCGAATGAAATCTTCAACTTGATTTGACATTGGTAATGCGCGTACACGACATTGACTTACCTTCATTCCAGTTTCTTCAAGAATATCATCAATTTCTTGAATTGTATTTTCCATGCTTCCTAGATAGATTACGCCAACTTCACATTCAATTTCTTCTCGTAAGATTGGGGCTGGAAGAAGTTCTCTTGCCCCATTTATTTTATCTTTTAATCTAGTCATAAGAGTGACATAATCTTGTGGTTTTTCAGAATAAATACCTTTGGTATTGTGGCCTGTTCCGCGATAAAGAATCGGGTCCATTCCAGAGCCAGGCAAAGTGCGGTATGGGATGCCATCGCCATCAACATCAAGATAACGTCCAAAGTCTTCAAATGCTTCAAAAACTTCACGGTCTCTTACAACTTTACCTCTATCCATATCTTGATCTGGATAGGTAAATCCTGCACAGTCCCAACGGTTCATTCCTAAATCAAGGTCAGACAGTCCAAATACTGGAGTTTGAAATCTTTCAGAATAATCCAATGCTCTCCATCCGAATTCAAAACATTCTTCAACAGTTCCTGGAATCAACACAATATGTTGAGTGTCACCATGACTCCCCTCGTATAACATTGAGATATCAGATTGTTGAGTGCGAGTCGGCAGTCCAGTTGACGGGCCTACTCGGTTAACATCCCAAAAGACAGAAGGAACTTCTGCGAAATAAGCAAGACCAATAAATTCCTGCATCAGAGAAATCCCTGGCCCAGAAGTAGCCGTCATTCCACGTCCACCAGCCCATCCAGCACCGATTACCATTCCAGCAGCAGCCAATTCATCTTCAGCTTGAATAACAGCACATGTTGCTTCTCCTTCATCATTGGTTCTTATTTGTGGAATATATTCTATAATCGCTTCAGCAATACCAGATGATGGAGTAATTGGATACCAAGCAAGCATTTGCACTCCACCAAAATGACAACCTAAAGCAGTTGCTTCGTTACCATCGATGAAGAATTTAGCAGTGGATTGTTCTCTTGCTTCAACCACATATGGATCCTCTTTAGAAAGATTATCCTTGAAATAATCACGTCCCAAATTCAATGCTGTAATGTTCAACTCAATCGCTTTCTCTTTTCCTTTGAATTGTTTTGATAATGCAGATATCAAGGAATTCTGGTCAATACCAAGCATTTCTGCTAAGATACCAACATATACAATATTGGTAACTAGTTTTGCAATTTTAGGATTGATTTTTCTTGCTAAAGAAGACATTGGAACAGGGTATGAGATTACATCATCTCTGTTCATTTCTTTTTTTGCATCTGAATTCCAAATTACTACTGAACCGGATTCAAGAGATGCCAAGTCTTCATCCCATGTAGCCGGGTTGACCAATACTTGAATGTGAGTTCTGTCACCAGGTGCTTGATAGCCATGATCTGAAAGCCTTACGATATACCAAGTAGGTAGTCCAGAAATATTCGAAGGGAACATGTTCTTGCCGGAAACAGGAATACCCATTTCAAACATTGATTGAAGTAAAATTAGGTTCGCACTTTGTGAACCTGTTCCGTTTGCTGTAGCGATATTGATTGTGAAATCGTTTGCAATGGTTTCCATTGTGGGTTGTCCCCTAGGAGGTAAGTGGCGATGAAACTCACTCCTCTTGAGACATCGGGGTCCGCATACACCCTTTGAACATGTTGGAGTGGCTCTCAGTATGTGAGCACTGTTTGCAATGCAATTTGAATAGTCAAGAGTGAAGAAGGTAAAGAAGAAAATGCATTATTCTACTTGTCATGCTGAAAATAATTAGGGGTGAGACTCAAAACCAATTAGTATCTGGGAACGCGCATGGCAGACAAGAATATGTCCGAATCTTGGCAAAAGGCTGAGAAATTGATTACCAGTGGAAAAGCCGAAGGTGCTCTGTTGGAATTACGTGAAACCGATGGTGAAGGAACACATCCAACAACTCTACGAATTGCTGGTGAAGCAACTTGGGCAATCGCAAAAGGAAAGCGTAGTAAACCAGATTACCGTAAAGCAGCATCACTATTAAGAGAATCAGTCAAGAAAGCACCTAAGGACAAAAAGGCAAACACATCATACAATAGTGTGCTAAATGAGATGCAGGATTTGGGATTCTCTGAGACCTCATTACCCCGCCTAATCAATGACGGAACTCCTACTTTTGCAGGCATTATTGCAATGGGTCTGGCATTAGTCTTAGTTCTTGCAGGAATCACAGTTGCCAATACTGCAAAATCAGTTGCAGTTGGAGATGTGGAGATGGAACTTTCTTGGACTGATACATCAGGGCAGTCTCATAGCGGTAAAATTTGGATTGAGTTGTATGAAGACGATACTCCAATGCACGCTGAGAGTTTTAGATCAAACACAGATGCAGGTCGTTACGATGGAACAATTTTTCATCGTATCGTAGATGGATTTATGATTCAAGGCGGCGATTTTGAAAATGGTGATGGTACTGGAGGTCATGCAGGCAAATATTTCGGATACTGTGCAAGC
>Ga0206679_10001666_pt1 | contig 18281 bp, 16 predicted proteins | sample M110012015metaG_FD_155464 | JGI IMG/M metagenome (GOLD analysis project Ga0206679, IMG submission 155464) | Ammonia-oxidizing marine archaeal communities from Monterey Bay, California, United States - M1 100m 12015 | ecosystem: Environmental > Aquatic > Marine > Intertidal zone | place: USA... | reverse complement strand
CAGATAGAATCTGGATTAGCCCGGATCCCCCTGACGCCCGGCACGACCCCGTAGCTGGTTATCTATTCGACGACTCTCATGTCGTTCCGTACCGATGACGTGCAAGCCCCCGGCTTCCAGCACCTGATCATGGCTTTCCTGCCAGGCCACTTTGATTTTTTCAACCTGGTCGGGTGTGGCGGCTTCAAGATGCGCTACTTCTGCTTCCCAGCTCCCACCGAGAATAATGTCAGTACCTCGACCTGCCATGTTTGTTGCGATAGTGACTGTCCCCGGCCTGCCAGCCTGGGCAATAATTTCTGCTTCTTTCTCATGAAATTTGGCATTTAGAACGCTGTGCTTGACCTTCTTTTTGTTAAGCAACTCGGAAAGCAGTTCTGATGTTTCGATGGAAGCGGTACCCACCAAAACTGGCGCGTTATTCGCCAGGCAGTCGGCGATCTCATCAGCGATCGCTTCAAACTTCTCAGCATGGCTCATAAATATAAGGTCGTTCAGGTCCCGGCGAATCATTGGCAGGTTCGTTGGAATAACAACCACATCAAGACCGTAGATCTGCCTGAATTCAAATGCCTCGGTATCAGCCGTTCCAGTCATGCCAGCCAATTTGTTGTACAAACGGAAATAGTTCTGAAAGGTAGTAGAAGCAAGCGTCTGACTTTCGTTAGTAATGTTGACATTTTCCTTGGCTTCAATCGCCTGATGAATACCGCCAGACCATCGGCGCCCGGGCATGGTGCGACCTGTGTGCTCATCGACAATAACAATCTCACCTTCAGCGATGATGTAATCCACATCCCTTTTATAAAGGTTGTGGGCTTTCAGGGACGCACTGACGTGGTGAAACAACGTAAGGTTAGCGGTGCCATAAAGGCTCTCACCCTCGGCGAGTAAACCCTTGCGCACAAGAAGGTTTTCAATTTTCTGGTGACCTTCCTCAGTAAGTTCAACATCCCGTTGTTTTTCATCAACGAAATAGTCACCGGGCGGTTCTCTATCTTCTTCTACGTCTTCAGGTGTTTTAACCTGCTCGACCAGACCAGGAACTATCCCGTTGATGGCTTTGTAGACATCTGCAGTATTCTCAATCCCGCCTGAAATGATTAGAGGTGTTCTCGCCTCATCGATAAGGATCGAGTCGACCTCGTCCACAATGGCAAAATTCATTCTGCGCTGGACCCTTTCTTCAGCAGAGAAAGCCATATTGTCGCGCAGGTAATCAAAACCAAATTCGTTATTTGTACCGTAGGTTACATCTGCCTGGTAGGCACGATGCTTCTCATCTGCCGTCTGTCCGGCATAGACCACACCGACAGTCATTCCCAGGGTCTCAAAGATTGACCCCATCCATTCGGCGCCCCATTTGGCCAGATAGTCATTTACCGTCACCAGATGCACACCATCACCAGTAATTGCATTCAGGTACAGTGGCAGCGTCGCGACGAGAGTCTTACCCTCGCCAGTTCGCATTTCTGCAATTCGACCCTCGTGAAGCGTAATCCCGCCAATTATCTGGACATCAAACAACCTTAAGCCCAGCGCGCGCTTACCTGCTTCACGGACCGTAGCGAACGCCTCTGGCAGGATATCTTCGAGGGACTCACCGGCCTCAAGCCGGGATTTCAGTTTCTCTCTCTGTCCAATTAACGCTTCCGCAGAAAGTTTCTCGATATCATCTTCCAGCATATTGACTCGAAGAACCGTTTTACGCATTCGTTTCAGTTCGCGTTCGTTCTTGCTGCCAAAAACCTTGCTTAGTACCTGCAATACCATCTTACTTTTTCTCTATATTATCAATAAGTTAGGCGAGGGTCCCCGCCACGAAAAATCTAAGAGATTGGCATCAGCGACTGGCGCGATGGATATAAGTCGAGGGGTCGACGACGCGACCATTTTTGAATACTTCAAAGTGAACATGAGGGCCGGTCGAACGACCACTACTGCCCATCAGGCCAATGACTTCGCCTTTGCGGACGATATCGCCAGATTTTACTTTTAGATCTTTATGATGGCCGTAACGAGTCGAATAGCCACCGCCATGGTTGATTTCCACCATCTTGCCGTAGCCATTTCGAGAATCAGCATAGACGACAACACCTGCGGCAACTGAAATGACATCAGCACCATTTTTACCAGCGAAATCAACGCCATTGTGCCATGCCCGGTTTCCAGAAATCGGGTCGCTTCTATGACCAAAGCGCGATGACATCCATCCTTTCTTTACAGGTCGCCCCGCAATGAACACGTCACGATCCATTTTTCTCTTGGCTAGCAAGGTTTCCAAAACACCGAGTTGCTGCTCACGGTCTTCAATGTCATGCGCCAGCCGATCCAGTAAATCAATGTAAGCAGGTGGCTGGTAGCCCGCCTGCCCCACCGGATTCTCTGGTCCACCCATCGCCGGGGGATGGGAGAAATTAAATTCACCTTCATCCAGGCGACCAACTTCCGTCAGTCGTTCACCCAGTGCGTCAAGACGAACAATTCTTGCCTGAAGTTGAGCGATTCGAAGTGCAGAAGCCTCAAGCGTATGCTCTACATCGCCTCTTGTCGTTTCTATCGCATCTCGTTGCTCATCAAGAGCCTCACGCCACTTGGCAACCATTTCACCCGTCAACGCGGCCTCACCAACCCCAAATCGGTAAGCGAAGTAACCCGCTGCAGCAGGAATTGAAATCAAACCGGCTAACGCGACGCCAAAGATAAATGCATTCGCATTAAAGGATCGATGTCTGCCGGTTTTGTTGTCAACGATGATGAACTTCATAGATACTGTTTTCTTTACTCTTCCAGACGCGCCATTACATGTCCCGTGTGCCCAAATCTATCAGGTCGACACAACAGATTCTCAAGGGGTCTAATCATATACTGCATTCACTCTATGCCCAATCTCAAGACTTGCGAACTATACAGCAAATTGTGGATGGCGTGCTGGATGTTGAAACAAGCGTAGCTTCCTTAAAAAACAATGATTTAACGCTGCTCACCGCTAAAAGTACCCAGGCGACCCAGATCAGGTATCGTCAACGAAATATCATTTCAGCACTTCGTCGGCGTGGTCTTGAGGTTTCTTCCCTCAAAATTAAGGTTCAACCCATCTTTTCTGTTAAAAAGCCCGAAGATAGCGAGCGCTATCTCACACCCCAGAATGCCTCCCAACTGCAGCAGACCGCGGCGCATATTGAGGATGAAGCACTTAAAAACGCCCTGATTAAGCTCTCAAAGAGAACCCGGGGTGACTAGAATTCGCTAGTGACCAGACCGCCATAAGAAATCGGCGCATCTTCCGCCTTGTCAAAGGTGATAATTTCCCACGCATCTGCTTGCCTTAACAATTTTTTACGCAGCGCGTGATTTTCTGTGTGTCCGGACTTGTAACCAACGAACTCACCAATCAGGCTATAACCCAGAAGGTACATATCACCAATCGCGTCCAGAATCTTGTGCCTGACGAACTCATCTTCGTGACGCAGACCATCGTCGTTCAGGATGCGGTACTCGTCCACCACGACGGCATTATCGAGACTGCCGCCCTGGGCAAGGTTACGTTCACGTAAGTGCTCAAATTCCTGCATCAGGCCAAATGTTCGAGCCCGGCTAACTTCCTTGACAAATGATGTCATTGAAAAGTCGACGGTGGCCTGCTGTTCCTTGATCACTGCATTGTCATAGACAATTGTGTGGCTGACTTTGAACCCATCGTAGGGACGAATCGTCGCTGACTGGTTGTAAGATCGTGAGCTTTCTTCATCGTTGACCCGAACTTCTTTTTTGATTCGGATGAACTTCTTGAGTGCGTTCTGATCTTCGATTCCTGCAGACTGGATCAGGAAAACAAAGGTGGCGGCGCTACCGTCCATAATTGGCATTTCTGGCCCACTAACCTCAACATAAGCGTTATCAATACCAAGGCCACTAAAAGCCGACATCAAATGCTCTACGGTAGAGATATTCTGTCCATCTCGAGAAATTGTAGTGGCAAGGGTAGTATTTCCAACGAACTCCGTTAGCGCAGGAATCTCAACCGTTGGGTCAGTATCTACCCTGACGAATATGATGCCCGAATCAACTGCAGCGGGCCTAAGCGTCAGGTATATCTTCTCGCCAGTGTGCAGACCAACGCCTGTCGCACGAATGACGTTCTTCAACGTTTTTTGCCTGATCATTGTCTGTTTTCGTCCCCAAATGCGGCGCGAATACTACCAAATGCCGGTGCCAAGCTCTATACCAAATCGCGAATTTAGCATAGATTCCGCTAGCTGGAGTCTAAGACTACAAAAATGACATTAAGTTTCAAAAACCGGTAAAAAAACCCAAGAGTAATACCGGCATCGAAGTTAGTGACCATTCACTCACTTAGAGCGGGTGGTCAGATTCGACTAGTCTGCCTGACGTCTAAGGAAAGCAGGAATATCAAGATACTCCAAGTTCTTGTCTGTCCGCAGATCAACCTCGTCAGTGCCATTAACCCCAGCATTTCGAATCACTGTGGGATAGTCGAACACCCCATAATTAGGCACGCCATCACCAGCTACCTCTATCTTGACCTCGTCTTTTATTTTTGGCGATCTTTCCATCTGCGCCTGGGCACCCAATCCTGTCGCGACCACGGTCACTCGTAGCTCATCATCCATCGACTCATCAATAACAGTGCCGATGACAACCGTGGCATTTTCAGAAGCAAACTCTTCAACGGTCGCTCCAACTTCAGAGAATTCACCCAGAGAGATGTCTGTACCGGCAGCAATGTTCACCAGCACTCCCCGAGCTCCCGTGAAATCGACATCATCGAGCAATGGTGAACGAATCGCAGATTCTGCTGCTTCTCTGGCACGATCCTCACCACTGGCATTGCCACTACCCATCATGGCCATACCCATTTCAGACATCACAGTGCGAACATCCGCAAAGTCGACATTGATCATACCGGGCCTGATAATCAGATCCGCTATACCCTGCACAGCACCCGATAAAACGTCGTCCACTGACCCAAATGCCTCAAGCAATGGCGTCTTTTCCCCGAGGATAGTCAGCAGCTTTTCATTAGGAATAGTAATCAGCGAGTCGACATGCTGGGTGAGTTCAACGATGCCCTCTTCAGCAATTCTCATTCTCTTCTTGCCCTCGAACATGAAGGGTTTGGTCACCACTGCAACCGTGAGAATTCCCATTTCCTTGGCAATCTCTGCAACGATAGGTGCAGCCCCGGTACCGGTACCACCACCCATACCAGCGGTGATGAACACCATATCGGAACCATTTAGGCTTTCAGCAATACGGTCTCGGTCCTCAAGCGCTGCATCCCTGCCCATCGAAGGGTTCGCACCTGCACCAAGTCCCCGGGTAATTCCGGAACCCAGTTGAAGAAGCGTTCTGGCACCCAGGTTTTTGAGTGCCTGTGCGTCAGTATTGGCGCAAATAAACTCAACTCCCTGAACATCCTGTTTGACCATATGTTCAACGGCATTACCACCACCGCCCCCTACACCGATCACTTTAATGACGGCGTTTTCTGGTGCGCTATCGACGATTTCAAACATAGTTAACCTCCTCAGGCTAAAATTATTCTTGTAAACGAGTGTTTAGTCTTAGTGAAAATCTCATGAGTAATCATTGTTGCGTACATTAGTAGTTCCCCATAAACCAGCTCTTCACCCGGCCCATCATTCCATCCATGCCCGCGGCACCAGGCATCACGATGTTCTCGGGTTGTTGCTTCGCGCCGTACTGCAACAAGCCAACGGCAGTCGAATATATTGGGTTACGGACAATGTCTGATAAGCCCGACACGTTTTTAGGCTTACCGAGACTGACCGGCATATGGAAGATTTCTTCGGCAAGTTCCACGGCGCCTTCAATCTTCGAAGTGCCTCCCGTCAATACAACGCCAGCTGGAATCAGGTCTTCGAAACCGCTCCGGCGCAGTTCCGCTTGTACCAGAGTAAATAGCTCGTCGTACCTTGGCTCAACAACTTCCGCCAAAGCCTGCCTGGAAAGATCTCGATCCTGCCGGTCACCCGCGCTGGGCACCTTTATGGTTTCATTCTCGCCAGCAAGACTTGCCAGCGCGCATGCATATTTTATTTTGATCTCTTCTGCATTCGGCGTCGGTGTTCTTAGCGCCATTGCGATATCGTTGGTTACCTGATCTCCAGCAATCGGAATTACTGCAGTATGCTTGATAGCACCTTCAGTAAAGACAGCGATATCAGTCGTACCTCCGCCTATATCCACAAGGCAAACACCCAACTCTTTTTCGTCTTCGGTAAGCACCGCGTAACCAGACGCAAGCTGTTCAAGAATGACGTCCTCAACTTGTAATCCACACCGACGAATGCACTTTTCGATGTTCTGCGCTGCATTCACTGCACAAGTCACCAGGTGAACCTTGGCTTCCAACCTGACACCGGACATTCCGAGCGGTTCTTTGACCCCCTCCTGATTATCAATGATGAATTCCTGGGGCAAGATGTGAAGTATCTTCTGATCAGCCGGAATCGCCACTGCCTGCGCCGCATCAATCACCCGATCAATATCTGGCTGAAATACTTCCTTGTCCCTGATGGCAACTATGCCGTGGGAATTCAGACTGCGGATATGGTTACCGGCGATACCGGCATACACCGAATGTATCTGACAGCCGGCCATTAGTTCCGCTTCTTCAACCGCTCGTTGGATTGATTGAACGGTGGATTCAATATTCACCACAACGCCCTTTTTCAATCCGCGTGACAAATGACTGCCGATCCCAACAATATCGACTTCACCTTCAATCCCTATTTCCGCAACAATGGCGACCACTTTGGACGTCCCAATGTCCAGACCGACGATCATGCGACCACCTATTGGACTAGTCATAAGCTTCGTTCCCCTACACTTTGATTAAATTCAGCGAGTTTTATTTGATTGTTTTTCTCAAAATGCACCGCTACACCGTCGATGTATCGGGCATCCATTCTTTTAACGAACCTGGCATCGCCTCGTTCTGCCAGCCTGACACTGACAGTGAGAAATCTTTGCATGCGCGCTTTCAGATCTTCCTTGCCTAACAGCACCTGCAGACCGCTTTCAGTTTCTAGCGACCATCCTCCCCTTTCTGTAACCGTTAGTACTTTCATCTCAAACCCGTGATTATTCAGCGTCTGGCCCAACTGCTGAAACTGTTCCATCACATCCAGCTCAGAACCCTCAGGGCCATACAAATGAGGAAGATCTCCACCTACCAACATTTCGGTGTATAAAACTCTGCCTTCCCTATTAATGAACCCGTTGTCGTTCCAGTACGCAATGACGCTCTCCGGGAAAACTTCAACCTCAATCGCTTTTGGCCAGTTTTTCCTGACATTGGTGTGGTGGACCCAGTCCAGCTCACTCAGGGTCTGCTTGAGCTGTTCAACTTCACTGGATGCAATGTCAACTTCACTGAGCAACGCTTTAATACTTCCCAGCTGGCGCTCATCAAAATTACCCACAATAAACATTCGCTCAACATTCGATCGGTCAATCGAGACAGTTGCAAAAGCAAGCACCCCCACGACAAGTAACATCGCGGAAACAGATCCTGTAGAGGGTCGAATTATCACAGTAGCCTCCAGCCTTCCCAGCGCTCTGTTAGCGTTCGCGCGAGCTTTGCCGTTTCACCAGCGCCCTGGGTCATTAGGAGGTCGCCAGACTCAAGGATCTGTTCCAGCGCTTCTGGCACCTCATCAACGGTACCCACAAACACGACCTGGGCATCAGTTTTAAGCCCCAGCTGTTTATATAAATCTGCGCCGGTCGCTCCTTCTATTCTCTCTTCACCCGCGGCGTAGGTTTCGAGCAACACCAGTTGATCGACCTGTGACAATACGTCGACGAATTGGTCAAACAGCTCCAGGGTTCTGGTATACCGATGTGGTTGGTACACCATAACCAAGCGAGTGCCTGGCCAGCCCTTTCTGACAGCCTCGATAACAGCTTTAACCTCGGTTGGATGATGGCCATAGTCATCGACCAGCATGAAATCTCCATCTGCCAGGGAAAATCTGCCATGAACCTGAAACCTTCGGGATACTCCTTCGAAATCTTCAAGACCCGCGACAATATCCGGATCCGCAATACCTTCATCCGACGCAATGGCAACAGCTGCCAGAGCATTCAGTACGTTGTATCTGCCGGGCATCGCGAGCCGAATTTTCAAATCATCTCCCTGCCGTCGACGGACTGTGAAACTCGATGTCAAACCTTCCTGGTGCTCGTCAAACGCCAGAAAATCGGAATCCGAATCAAACCCGTAAGTCAGGATTGGTCTGTTTATCCTTGGCAGGATGGATTTCACAACCGGGTCATCAATACAGGCAACCAGCAAACCGTAGAACGGCAAATTGTGTATGAATTCAACAAACGCGGTGATCAACTTTTCAAAACTGCCCTCGTAGTTCGCAAGGTGATCCTTGTCTACATTCGTTAGCACCGTAACCATGGGCTGCAAATGCAGAAATGAGGCATCACTCTCGTCTGCTTCCGCGATCAGGTAGCGCGAGCCCCCCAAACGGGCGTTACTTTCAGCACTATTTAACAAACCTCCTATAATGAAGGTTGGGTCAAGCGATGCCTGCCGAAAGATAGAGGCAATCAGGCTGGTTGTTGTCGTTTTCCCATGGGTACCGGCAACTGCGATGCCATGACGATAGCGCATGAGTTCGCCCAGCATTTCCGCTCGCCGAACCACCGGTATACGAATATCATGAGCCGCAAGGAGCTCGGGGTTAGTCTGGCGAATAGCACTGGAAACAACGAGGACATCGGCATTCTCTATGTGAGATGCGTCGTGCCCGATCGACACTTTTGCCCCGAGTGTTTCCAACCTTCTGGTCACCGTAGACGCATTCATATCGGAGCCAGAAATCTGGTAACCCTGATTTAGCAGGACTTCTGCGATACCACACATACCCGCGCCGCCAATACCCACGAAATGGATGCACTTGATACGCCTCATTTCAGGCACCATCATTGCCAAAGCCGGGCTAACCATTTCGCTTACCCCGCTTGATGTTGGTGGTCTGGAATTGACGCGTTTCATAGTCAATTCGAAGAATCAGCGCGACCATCATGCAACTGACAATTAGGCTGTTTCCGCCATAACTCATAAAGGGCAAAGTCAGCCCCTTGGTAGGCAGAATGCCAAGATTGACGCCAAGATTTACACTTGCCTGAACTCCAATGATAAGAGACAACCCGTAGGCAAGGTAAGCATGAAACTGAAGTTCCTGGCGACGCGCTGCATTCCCAATAGCAAGCCCTCGTAAAACCAAACCGGCAAAAAGAACTATCACCAGCCCGGCACCAATGATACCCAGTTCTTCTGCAACGATTGAGAACAGAAAATCTGTATGGGCCTCTGGAAGGAAGAACAACTTTTGAATGCTATTACCCAAGCCTAACCCAACCCATTCACCCCGACCGAACGCAATAAGCGCTTGTGTCAATTGATATCCGGAATCAAACTGGTGTTCCCAGGGGTCCGCAAATGCCACAAGCCTGGCAAGGCGGTATGGCGTTAGTGTCGCAATGAGTGCTACAGAAGAAACACAAAACGCAACCAGGGGTAGAAAGAAGCGGTAGGGGACAGCCGCCAGGAAGATCATCCCAATAGCCGCGCTGATGATGACAATAGCGGCGCCAAAGTCCGGCTGCCCAAGCAGCAGAAAAACAATCAGCGTTAGCACGACAAGAGGCTTCGCAAAACCACTCAGAGAAGTTTCAATTTCCTCTTTCCGTCTTACCAGGTAACCAGCCATGTAAATCATGACAAACAGTTTCACGAACTCCGACCCCTGGAGGCTGAATGGGCCAAGCGCTACCCACCGGGTTGCGCCATTGACCTCTTTGCCTATACCAGGAACCAGAACTACCATCAGCAGAAAAAACGAGACGGCAAGCAAAGCGGCATCATATTTTTGCCACTGCTGGATCGGGACACTGATTGCAACCAACGCAGCTGCACCACTGACGAGAAGATAGATGCTATGCCTGGTTAACAGAAAAAATGGATTACCGTAGGTTTTGGCGCCAATCTCTAGTGACGCCGACCCGATCATCACAAGACCATAAAGCGTGAGAAATACTGCAATCCCAAAAACCAGGGGATCTACCGGGAAACCAGTCAGCTGAGGCGTAGAAGCGGAGAGTTTTTTAGCCATACTCATGACTTAAGCCTTCGAACGAGAGACTTAAAAGAATTGCCACGTTCTATATAATTTTGGAACTGGTCATGACTGGCACACCCAGGCGACAGCAATACGATGTCACCCTCGATCGCTCTGGCTGCGGCGGCAGAAACTGCCTGCGCCAACACATCACAGGCGATGGGATCCTGCGCTGAAAATTCACTCTGCAATGCTGCATAGTTTTTACCAATCAGATAGACACCTTTCAGATAAGACCCCAGTTCCTCAGAGAGCCCTTCGAAACCTAGTCCTTTTGATTGACCTCCAGCAATAAGATGAATATTCCTGTCCCGGGCCTGCCCCTGGACCCCGGCAACCAAAGCACCAGGATTGGTCGCTTTGGAATCATTAATGTAGGTAACCCCGTCAACTTCGCCAACAATTTCAGATCGATGTGGCAAACCTTTGAATCGTCTCGCGGTATCCAGCATCACCCCCATATCAAGGCCAATAAGCCAGCCTATCGCTAAACCTGCCAGTACATTTTGAAGATTATGAGTGCCTGTTATCTGCAGCTCGTCAGCTGAAAGCAACATCGTATTGCCCTGGGTCACCCAGGTTTCCTTGCGCTGAACAGATACCCCAAAATTGTTATTCCCGGGAACGACCCCTGCCCCAAAGGTGGCTTCGGCAAGTCCGTCACCCAGCTCACCTGACATAGATCGGTTTATGACTGCTTTTGTGGTGTTGTTATACAAACCAAGTTTGGTCTGATAGTAATCCTGTTCGGTTTCGTAACGATCCATATGATCCGGCGCCAGATTCAGGACAACCGAGACTTCGGTTTTTAATTCTGTTGCCAATTCAAGTTGGTAGCTGGAAATTTCCAGAACGTGGAAATCCACATCTTCAGCAAGCACATCAAGACAGGGGGTTCCGATATTCCCAGCAACAGACACTTTGTTCCCCTGATCACGGATCATCTCGAATACCAGCCTGCTTACGGTTGATTTGCCGTTAGTGCCTGTGATCCCAATAATGGGCGCCGCGGCCAGTTCCCCAAAGAGCTGGATATCGCCGTACAGGTCTTTCCCGCTGGCGCGGGCCATGGATACCGCTTCGTGACCAAGAGGAACTCCCGGGCTGATAAATATTTGGTCGGCACGCAGCAAACAACCTGCGGTGATTTCCTCGACAGAGGCTCCAGGATTTATCTCGCGCAGGGCCATGACATTACCCTCACCCGGATTGTCGTCCACTACGACAAAATCCTCGTTGCGCGCTACGAGGAATCGCGCATAGCTCAAACCAGTTTCTCCGAGACCTACGATCACGTTATTTTTCCTCGCCATCGGTCACCGTACCTACGCTCATGACTTCGTCTATAACCGCATAGTCGCTGAATGGCACCTTGCCTGAAGCTTGCTCCTGATAGTCTTCATTTCCCTTGCCTGCGATCAGCACGACTTCGCTGTCCGAAGCCAGGTTAATCGCCTCGCGAATAGCCTCTCCCCGATCAACGATGATGAGCAGATCAACAGAATCCATCCCCGCCTGAATCTCATCAATGATGGATTCAGGGTTTTCACTACGCGGGTTATCACTTGTGAGCACCACCCGATCAGCAAATCGGGACGCTATCAGGCCCATGGCTGAACGCTTCGAACCATCTCGATCACCACCACACCCAAACACACAGCTGACAGGATGGTCTGGAAAGTGCTCGCGTACGGCGGCAAGTGCTTTGTTTAACGCGTCCGGCGTATGCGCATAGTCAACAATGATCGTTGGCTTCCCTGCCCGTCGCTGTACATCCATTCTTCCCGCGACTGGCGACAACTTCTTAAGCGAAGCCTCAATTTTGAGCGCACTCCATTCCATTGCGACCAGCGTGGCCACCACGGCTAGAACATTTTGGACATTAAATAACCCAAACAAGGGGAGCTGCGCCTTAACAATATCGTTGTGAACGGAAATAGAAACTTCAACCCCACGAGCCGTTGCTGCCGCTTGTATCAGCGAAACATCCGTTTCTTTTGTAAGGCTATAACCGATCACCCGAACACCGCCGCCCAGTCCCGCCGCGAGGTCGGACGCGAACTCATCGTCCAGGTTAATGACTGCATTGCTCACAGAATCAAAATGGAACAACAGTTCCTTTGCTTTGCGGTACGACTCAAAAGTCCGGTGATAATCAAGATGGTCGTGAGTGATATTGGTAAGCACCGCAGTCCCTACTCTGACATTTTCCAGCCTGCCCTGTACCAGGCCATGTGACGACGCTTCAAGCACAACTGCTTCGCAGTCGGAATCGACAAACTCCCGGAGTTTTCGCTGAATATCAATCGCGGCTGGTGTTGTAAGACCGGCATCAAGCAAAGCGCCAGGTACGCCAGAACCCATTGTGCCAATCATGCCGCATTTAACACTGGCGCTGGACAATGCCTGCGCCAACAACTGACTGAACGAGGTTTTCCCGTTGGTTCCGGTAACCGCAAACACCGACAGCGCTTCGCTTGGATGGCCGTAGAAACGGCCGGCAATCTCGCTCATTCGGCTGCGTAGATCCTCGACAGCAACCATCGGTACCAACGGGTTCGACATTTCAGGTAAAGGTGCTTCGCCCAACACTGCAGCCGCACCATTACCAATAGCTGCTGCTATGTAGTCTCGGCCATCGGTACGCTCACCTGCTACCGCGCAAAAAAGGTCACCGCTTTTAACCCGCCGACTATCCTCGCAAATTCCTTGAATCGCGACGGCAGGGACCGGCATGTCTGGAAGTAGTTGGCGCAGCATCACCTAGGCAGCCCCTCCTTCAACCTGAACTACAGGCGGTACGTTCAGGATCCGAAGGGCATTCTGCATTACTCTGGAAAAGACCGGCGCAGCTATCGTTCCGCCACCGAATTTCTCGCCCTTTGGCTCGTTGATGAGTACCACACCAACCAACCGGGGATGATCAACCGGCGCCATACCTGCGAAAAACGCAAGGTGTCGGGTATCTTCGTAGCCAGATTTTCCCATCTTCCTGACCGTTCCGGTTTTACCCGCCACTGAATAACCTTCTATCGCAGCTTTTTTTGCTGTCCCTTCAGTCACCACAGACGCCAGCATCTGCTTTAGCTGATCTGCGACTTCTCTGGAATAAATTCGCTGGTCATTACTCGCCATGCCTTCTCTAAGACTGACATCCCTCTTGATCCCGCCACTTGCGATAGTCAAGTAGGAGGCCGCCAGTTGTAACGGCGTGACCGTAAGTCCATAGCCGTAGGCAAAAGCTACCCTATCAAGGTCTTTCCATCTTCGGCGATTGGGCAGATACCCCGCACTCTCTCCAGGGAAACCCGTACCGGCATCGCGACCAAAACCCAATTTTTCAAACAACCCCCAGATCTCATACTCATTAAGGTCCAAAGCCAGCTTGGAAATGCCAACCTGGCTTGAATGTATAATGATCTCACCCAGGGTTATCTCACCCCGGTTTCGTGGATCACGAACGGTAAAATTATCGACGCGAAGGAAACCGGGCGCAGTATCAATAGTAGACTGCGGACTGTAGTTTCCAGATTGGAGCGCGACGCCAACCGTAAACGGTTTTACGGTAGACCCAGGCTCAAACACATCAGTTAAAGCCCGGTTTCTCACCGCATTCAAATCCAGACTGGCTCGATTATTGGGGTTGTAGGAAGGCTGATTCACCATCGCGAGAACCTGGCCGGTCTCAACATCCAGAACAACTATCGATCCGGATTCTGCCTGAAAAGACTTCACCGCAGACTTCAGCTCTCGATAGGCCAGATATTGAAGCCTCAGGTCAATCCCAAGTGTCAGCGTCTTTCCTGGCTGCGCTTCTGCAACGGGCTTTATATCCCGAATAATTTCACCGTACAGATTCTTTAGAACCTCTTTCTTGCCTGCCGTTCCGGCCAGCCACTTATCAAAAGCAAGCTCAAGCCCTTCTTGCCCCTGATCATCTATGTTAGTGAGCCCAACAAGGTGTGCAGCAACTTCGCCAGCGGGGTAGAAACGGTGATATTCACGCTCCGCATAGATTCCAGGTATTTCCAGCTCGAGAACCCCGCGAGCCTCAGCCGGCGGAAGGTGGCGCTTCAGATAAACAAAGTTTTTTGATTGGGCACTTTTCAGCCATTTATCGAACTCTCCAGCATTAAAACCCAGGTAAGTTGTGAGAGGCTCAAGGCTGGCATTTGACTGTAGAACCTCACTGGGGTTGGCCCACAAGGACAGAGCCGGGGTACTAACCGCCAGGGGCTTACCCGTTCTATCCTCGATGATGCCCCGGTGTGCGTTAATAAGCTCCATTCGAATCGTTCGCGCATCACCTTGATTTTGAAGAAAATCTTTTTCAAAAATTTGCAGGTACCAAAGGCGCATCATCATGGCCGCTGACAGAGAAATAACGATGATTCCCACAAGATGGACACGCGCTAGCATCATCGCAGAACCACCATTTCACTGATTTCGGGCATGGTCATCTGCAGCTTGTCCTGCGCCAGCTCGTTGAGCCTGGTGTAATCTACCCAGGCACTATGCTCGAGCAGAAGCTTTTCATATTCGTGCTCGAGATCGTCATGATCTTTCTCGAGCCGTTGTAAATCTCGATACATATTGCGGGTCTGGTGTGACGAATATGCAACACCGAGCGAAGACACCACCAACAGGCCACATAAAAAAGAACCTGCCATCGGCCTTGGGGAGAAGAACCAGCGCATAAGTTGTTGCATAATCACTGGCATCACAGCTTCTCCGCGATGCGCATTATCGAGCTCCGTGCTCGACGATTTCGCTCAACTTCGGCTTCGGATGCGCGAATGGGCTTGCCTATAACCTTTACTCTCCTGTTCAACTCCGCATCCCGTATTGGCAAGCGAGAGGGGAGGTCATCACCTTTTTCCATGCGCCTGAAGAAACGTTTTACGATTCGGTCTTCAAGAGAATGAAAACTGATGACCGCGAACCGGCCACCCGAATTAAGCAACTCAATCACATCGCGCAGACAGGCCTCTAACTCATCCAACTCGTGATTGACCTGTATTCGAATCGCCTGGAAAGTTCTGGTGGCAGGATGCTTGTGTTTTTCTTTCCGAGGGATGGATGTTTGGCAAATCTCCACGAGTTTGCCGGTGGTATTGATCGGAGATATGGCTCGCGTTTCAATAATCTTTCGTGCAATGCGCTTGGCAAACCGTTCCTCACCGTATTGCTTTAGGACATTCATGATCTGCTTTTCACTGGCCACGCTAAGCCATTCTTCTGCGGTTTCTCCTTCAGTCTGGTTCATCCGCATATCCAGCGGACCTGAATGCTGAAAAGAGAACCCACGTTCTCCGTCATCCAGCTGAGGCGATGAGACACCAAGATCCATCAATACGCCGTCGAGGCCCTCGAGCTGATGTTTGTGCGTAAATTCTCCAAGTTGTGAAAAGGCGCCGTGCTCTACCATTACCCGAGGATCATCTTTGAACTTCTCCTGCGCATGATCGATTGCTGTTTTGTCACGGTCCACAAGCAACAACCTGCCATCAGACTCAAGTGTGTTCACAATCGCCTGACTGTGCCCGCCTCGACCGTAGGTACAATCGACATAGGTGCCACTGCGATTGATAATGAGTGCTGAAACAGCCTCTTCGAGCAGGACTGTTTGGTGGGGGGCGGTCACAATGCAGGCACCTAGAGGGACAGAGACTGTAATTCGTCGGGTAGCTCCAGGCTGGATTGATCTTCCAGCCATGAATCTCGACGTTCCACCCACGACGGCTCGCTCCAGAGTTCGAGCTTCTTACCTTGCCCGAGCAATACGCCTTTCTTATCCAGCTGCGCATATTCCCGCAGTGGTGGTGTCAGCAGTATTCGACCGCTGCTATCCATTTGGATGTCAGTCGCGTGACCAATCAACAAACGCTGCACTCGACGAGCAGCCACATTAAAGCTGGGTAGGGCTTCTACCTTGCGCTGAATGTCATCCCAATCGGGCTGGGGATAGATAAGGAGGCACCGCTCTTCGGTGTCGATGGTGACAACCATCTCACCGTTACAATGATTCAGGAGCTGATCCCGGAATCGCGTAGGAATAGCGATGCGACCTTTCGCATCTATATTCACGTTGTTTACGCCCCTGAACATGCCTTTAAACCCGCTCCATAAACTGGAAAATAGGGGCTATGAGCCATCAGAAGAGAGTCAAAATACAATACTCTCTCAGCGCTGGAGCAACCTTGAGTGAGGTTTCTCCACTAAACGACACATTTACCCACTTTTCTTCACAATGAACCTTAAAAAGGAGGCAGGTTCCTGTCAAGCTCAATTGAGCCAATTTGTCTTTAAAACACAATAACTTAGGAGCATTTATATAGAGTATTACATAGCTTAATCTATAATCTAATAGATTACAGCCATATATCTTCATAAGTTAAAGTAACTTATGAACTTACGCGACTAAGACCGATATGCACTATACAGTCTATTTTATATTCCCAATGTGCATATAAAACCGGAGCCGCCTGAAAATGGGGCCTGAGACAGTGCTGAAGCGTTGGAAAACACCTTCGGACGGACTCATATGATCGTAAAACATGGGCAGTGTAAAAAATAAGGAGCCGGCCGGTAAGCCGGGTTCTGTCGAGGACAATCATTCATCTGTGATGCCCGTCGCCGGACACCTATAGCGACCTACCCGAATCCCATCGCGGGTCACGATTAGCGGATTCCTATTTGGTCTTGCTCCGAGTGGGGTTTACACTGCCGCGCCCGTTACCGACCGCGCGGTGCGCTCTTACCGCACCATTTCACCCTTACCTGCCTCTCACGAATGAAAAACAGGCGGTTTATTTTCTGCTGCACTTTCCGTAGGCTCGCGCCTCCCAGGCGTTACCTGGCACTCTACCCTTTGGAGCCCGGACTTTCCTCCCTGGCTTTCGCCGGGGCGATTGTCTGGCCGACTCCTGGCGCGAAGAGTACTCTCTGGCGCCTCTGCGCTCAAGCTGGATCTGCTCCCTTTTTCAGATCCAGGGCGCGATCGTAAAGATCTGACCTGGATAAATCTGTTACTTTCGCTGCGATCGATGCAGCCCTGGAGGGGGAAAGCTCTGCCAAAAGGGTTTGAAGCAGATGGTCAGCGTTGACCGCCAGCACTTCGTCACTTCCGCGCAAAACAAGGACGAACTCTCCCCTCGAAAGAATATCTCCTGAATCAATCTGTTCCAAAATCTCACCAACTGTACCCAAAACCACCTGCTCAAATGTCTTGGTCAACTCCCGGCAGAGACTCAACTGGCGTTCCGGCCCCATGATATCTTCCATGGCTCGAAGGGTTTCACTGATGCGATGAGGCGACTCAAAGAAAACCTGGGTTCTTGTTTCGAACTTTAGATTCGACAGGAACTCCCTTCGCGCCACATTTTTGGCAGGGACAAACCCCTCAAACGAAAACCTGTCAGTTGGCATTCCCGCAATACTGAGCGCAGCAGTGACCGAACTCGGACCAGGTACTGCAACGACCTCAATTCCACTGGACAAACATTGATTGACCAGATGGTATCCAGGGTCAGAGATGAGAGGGGTTCCGGCATCAGAAACAATAGCAATGCTCTGCCCGCCCTCCAGCATCTGGATGATTCTGGCGGTCGAGCGATCTTCGTTGTGGTCATGCAACGCGATCAACTTCGAAGATATAGAAAACTCCGATAGCAGCTTGCCGGTATGCCGGGTATCCTCTGCGGCAATAACATCGACAGAACTAAGGACCTCTATAGCTCGTGGTGAGATATCACCCAGATTGCCAATGGGCGTGGCTACTACGTATAAAGTCGACAATTTATCACCGATCATCAGGAAAATTCGTTTGCCTTTACAGGCAGAAGTTCACACAACAACAGCACAACTTATGGGATAATTCCGGGGCACTAGTGTAGCTGAAGTGACATGAACAAATTAGCGGTTCTTTCTCTCCCTCTGGCCTTCCTCCTTGCAGTTACCGCATGTACTGCGCCGACGGTTAAAAAACCCTCTTCACAGGGTGGGCAACTCCTGCTCAGTGAACACAGAGGTATTGATCGACTATTACTGGAAGCAGGCAGAACCCACCCCCCTAAATCTACCGAACTAAAACTG
>Ga0206679_10001665_pt1 | contig 18281 bp, 14 predicted proteins | sample M110012015metaG_FD_155464 | JGI IMG/M metagenome (GOLD analysis project Ga0206679, IMG submission 155464) | Ammonia-oxidizing marine archaeal communities from Monterey Bay, California, United States - M1 100m 12015 | ecosystem: Environmental > Aquatic > Marine > Intertidal zone | place: USA... | reverse complement strand
CTTTGGGATCTCATTCCGAAAATACTTCTAAGTCATTTAGTCCATAGAAAAAGCACGCTTCAGGCGTGCTTTTCTTTATTCATTCATCACAAAGCAAAGCAAAGCAAAGCAAATAATTAATTAAACAATTAATTTAAGAGCTAATTAATTTAAAATATAATTAATTAAACAAACAATTAATTAAATGGCCATATTTCCAGACCATGAATCGCATTACGGACATCCATGGTGAGATTAACGGCCGTGACTCGTTTTCTGCTATCAAGATCATACAAAGTAATAGTCGATGGTGACGAACCAACCGCTACCAGCGTATCTGTAATCACGCACATGCCCCTGCCAAAACCCTGACGGGCGACTCGAGCATCATCAACACCCGCGTGTTCTAGTTCCATGGGATCATAGGTAATGATTTTTAAGACTGATTCATCTCCGGATCTTGGCACAAACCTGATCACATCACTTTGCGTATCATTAAAGATAACCCCGCCACGAAACGGCCTGGCATTATGACAACCCGTGGGCAGGCTGCAATATTCTGAGACCTCAATGGCGCTGTTTAGCGTCAGTAGCGCGCCAGTATTAAGGCCACTGAAGTAAATTCCATCGCTAGCCACATGGACCATATTGATATGGTAATTATTTGAAAAAGGTGGCCCACCCCTGGCCAATGGGTCAAACCTCTGACCGACCCACTGCCTGCCGTTGCGTGAAATATACAAGCCCCAGATAAATACTTTCGTTTCCAAATTAAAAACGAGCAAGCTGTCGTAGCCCGTTGACGTCAGGAACAGTAAATGGTCTCGCCGGCTTATCTCATGGCAGTGTTTAAGATACTCATTGCGGTAAGAAGCAATCAATTTAAAATCTCTGGAATAACAGAATAGCTCGTCGCTGGCAGCAATCCAGACAGCCTCATCGGTAAATTCAATGCCGCGCAGGCCTCGATCCCAGCCTCGTCCTGAAAAATCAATATCACCGGTATTCCAATCGATATGTTGCTCTACGCTCTGGTCAGAAAAATTAATAGTAAATACCCCGCCGTGACTCTGGCCTTTCTGGCTTCCCCTGACAACGGAGGTTGCAATCAGTTTGGGTAGATCATCTAGGGTCATAGCTTGCTCAGAACTAATGCTCAGTCGGGTAGCACGGCTGCGAGAATATCGCTAAGCGGTTCAAGGTGCGAGCCAAATTTTTTCCAGGTGCCAATCGAGCCCTGATAGATGGGTTGGCGGACCTGCTCTGAACTAGCCGTTCGTACGGCACGCTTTGTTTCGAGGAAATTCACGCAGGCCTGCTCAAAGGGGAGATCACAAAAATCAAGAATTCTATTCACCTGATTCTCAAGATCGTTGACGACTTCTTCGTATTGGACTCTTAGAACCTTGCCCGGTAGCACATCGTCCCAATGCGCCATCAACTGTTCGTATTCCAAGTAGAATTCACCTAGTTCAAACAAATCGTAGGTGAAGGTCTGCCCCTTTGCAAAATGCTGCTTAAAGCAACCCAGGCAACTATCCAAGGGATGTCGCCTGGCATCTATTATCTTGGCGTTAGGCAGTATCGTGGATATAAAACCAATATAGGCGAAGTTATTGGGCATTTTATCCGTAAATCTCAATCCAGCACCTCGATGTCTCCGAGTCTGATTCAGGTAAGTAATCCCCAGTGCTTCGAATTCATCATCGCGCAGATCCGGAATTGAGCCAGGAAATGCACGGCCTTGCCGCTTATCCGTTATCGACTGCGCAATCATACTGATATCTGGAAGCTCGCTAGTACCGTCCACCTGGCTGTGGCTGGCCAATATCTGCTCGAGCAGGGTCGATCCAGAACGAGGTAAGCCAAGAATAAAAATAGGATCAATAGCCTGACATCCTACACCCTTGAGGCGTTTAGCTTCAAAGAAGTCTTTACTAAACGTCTGATGCATTTTCTCATGGGCAATCTGGGTCTGTACGGGATCATAAGCAATGGTTTCGCGGTGAGTCGTGTTTGCTAAACTGTAGTACTCAAAAGCTCTGTCAAAATCTTCGTTATCTTCATAAGCCTTTCCAAGCGTAAAGGCAAAGTGAACACGGCAATCCACCGGCAAGTCTTCCCTGGCCAGGCGTTGTTGCATATCTTCAATCTCACCAGCTGAGAACCGAAAGGTTTTCAAATTGGCCAGACTGTAATAAGTTTCCCCAAAATTTGGACGCAATGCGATCGCCCTTCGATAAGCTTCAATGCCACCTTGTTGATCACCCACTGTCTTGAGAACATGGCCTAGGCCAATATGCGCGCCAGTCAGTTCCGGGTCCAATTCCACTGCTCTCTGGTATGACATTATGGCTTCTTCAGGTTGAGCGGCCATCGCCAGAGCAGCACCATGAAAATAATGCGTTAATGAATTATTTTGATCCAGCGTGATTGCTTTACTGAGTACGTCAACCGCTTCTTCAAATCGATTCAGTTCCTTTAGCACCGTACCAAGATCATGCCAGGCAGCAATGAATCGAGGCGCTATCTCTGTGATACGCATCAACAGCGCTTCGGCATCATCATAGCAATGGGCATTAATAGCAATTCGAGCCAGTAACAATGCCGAATTGACATCTCGTGGGTTTTCTCTGACGAGTTCCTGCGCTAATTTCTCAGATGCTCGAAATCTGCCCTCAACAAACAATCGTGTCGCCTGCTCAAGCTTCGCCTGATGGGGCGATAATTCCATCCCTCTCGCCAGTGCAGTTTCTGCTTCATCGTGACGCCCCAACAGCTTCAAGGCTCCTCCCAATTTGGCAAAAGCCCCCGCATTCCTCGGAGAAAGCTCGGTCGCCTTATGCAGATGCGGCAACGCCTCCTGGGCACGCCCAAGATTAAGTAGCACCGCGCCCAGATCTTCGTGTGCACGAGCATGCCCTGGTGCTACTTTCACCGCCTGGGTCAACACCCTCTTCGCTTCGTCAAATTCATTACGATCAGCTAAAATAGTTCCCAGTAAAGCGATAAAATTCACATCTCCTGGATCCTGGCGGACAGCTTCGCGACAAAGGCTCTCCGCCTCGCTTCGAGCGCCACCTTTAAGCAGTTTGACTGCCCTTTCAAATAGATGTCGAGGATGCGTTTCAGTAACCATACGACAAGATTCTCCAAACTACACTTTAATCACAATTCAATGGCCAGACGGTCATGATTTTGCCATAAAACTCGTTGAACCGCATTCAAGAACAGGAAGTTCTTTGTTGTTGCTAGCGTCCATTAGATAGTAGTCTTATGCTGTATTCAGATTCCTCTAAATTCTGCATTACATTCATTTTCAGCTAACCGAACAAAAAGAGTATGCCACCAAAGTGAAAGCGGAAACCGAAAGTTCTCCATCAGGTCCCAGCGAATTAACCGCTTTCGATAGCTGGCGGTCCCTGATTATCAGCCTTTATATGACGTTAGTCGGTTACGGTGTGCTGGTTGGCATACCCGTCATCAGTACAGCCTGGGTGACGCTTCTGGGTTTCACTGAAGTAGAGGTTGGTAGAGTAGCAGGTGCTGACCTGGGAGGGCTGTCTGCAGGGGCCATTTTCACGGCACTTATTATTGCAAAGACCAATCGCCGATTACTGGTACTGGCAGGCATCGCTATAGCCGTTTTTGCCAATGGCCTATGTACCCACTATGTCGATTACGATACCGTGCTCTGGTTACGCCTGGCAGCAGGTTTTGGCAGTGGTATTTACACAGCAACTGCAGTGGCTGCGCTAGGCGCTAGAACCAACCCGGCACATGCTTATAATATGATGTTATTTGCCTTTGCGTTTTCGCAGGCGCTCGAAATGCAGGTCCTGCCGAAGCTGTCAATGGATGGGATCTATTGGGTTTTTATCGCTTGCTTCCTGTTCACCATTCCTTTTATAAACTGGATCCCAAAGCGCGCGGCAAACAAGGCAAGTACCTTAGAGATCGATTCCTCAGCCAGCTCGGAAGCAGCTTCAGATGCCGAACCAGCACCCGTGCCTGCCTATCTACCCTGGTTATGTCTGACAGCTATATTCATAACCTACATTAATATTGGCGCCTACTGGACCTACATCGAATTGGCAGCACTGGATGGCAATGCAACGCCTTCATGGATCAGTCAGGTTCTGGTCTGGGCATCTTTTTGTTCCATCGTCGGTTGTTTGTTCGCTACCTTGCTGAGTGATCGATTTGGCCTCGCCCGACCCTTGCTGGTTACCCTTGTCATGATGTCGATAATTGTTGGCATGCTGGCAAGCGGAATTAATGACCAAAAACTCCTGTTCAGCGTTTTCTCTTTCAATCTGCTGTGGATCTTTATTGACGTCTACCAGATGTCCACTGTGGCAAATATTGATCACTCCGGTAAATTTGCCGCATTAATGCCTGGCGCCCAGGGCCTGGGCCAAATCGTCGGCCCCAACCTTGCAGCGTCCCTGCTGGGCATGAATCTGGGCTATAGTGCTGTGTTCATTATGTGTGCCTGCGCAGCCATGACGGCCATGCTGCTTTATTCAGGTATGTACATCAAACTGCGCAGAACGCTGCCAGCCCTGGCGGACGCAACCTGATCCAGGAGGCGCATCGGAGTTACCAGGCTTATAATTCGGGTCTGCGAATAATCTTCCCTCCCAGCATGACAAACTGAGGGTTTTCGAGCAGAGACATATCATCCAGGGGATTCCCAGGCACAGCGATGATATCAGCCAGTTTACCTACCTTGATACTCCCCAGCTGGGCATCCCAACGCAGCATCTCCGCAGCGACACTGGTACCTGCGCGAATAGCATCCATAGGACTTAAACCTGCCTCCACTAGGGTTGCAAATTCACGAGCGTATACCTGAGGGTCAATCGCGTACCCGCCTAGATCTACTCCTACTACAATCTTTACCCCCTGCCTGTGAGCGCTGCCTATTCTGCGTAGCCATTCATCACGATAGAGCAAATACACATCATCATTTTTTTCCTGAGCGAGCAATTTATCGGTACCGGCATAATAGTCACCGACATAAATGGTTGGCACATAATAGGTTCCATGTTCAATCATCAGCCTGATCGACTCGTCGTCAAGATAAGTACCGTGTTCAATAGACCGAACGCCAGCAATGATGGCCTGGTTAATTCCTGCGGTGGCATGGGCATGAGCCGCAACAGGCACATTATGACGCGCTGCCTCTGCCATGGCTTCTCTCAATTCTTCTGGGCTGAAGGCCACATTTTTTGGATCATCACCTACTGAATGAAAAGCCCCGGTTACCATTAGCTTTATCCAGTCTGAGCCATACTTGATTTCATTGCGTATCGCCTTACGTATCTCATCCGGCCCGTCTGCTATCAGGCCATCGGCAACAAGCTTTTGCTCCGGCGAAAAATAATTAATATCACCCCCACCACCAGTGATGGAGATATAGTGAGCGGCGCCGGTAATACGCGGGCCAACAAAGACTCCTTCACGAATCGCCCTGCGAATGTCTTGATTACCATAATATACATCGCCATCACCCATTACCCTGACGGTAGTCCAGCCGTGCTGCAGCCAACGCTGCATTGTCCTCAATCCCAACAACGCCTTGTAAGCGGAAGAAGCTTGTAGATGAGCATTTTGATAGTCGTCCAGATAAAGTAGTGGGTGGTCGTGGCTATTAATCATTCCCGGCATCAACGTCATGCCTTCTAGCACGACAACTTCTGCCTGGGTCGGTATCGCTGATGTGGCAATGATGGCTGATATCCTGCCGTCCTCAACCATGACAGCCTTATCGGTAATCAATTCAGAAGCCTCACCATCGATAATGGCATCAGCAACCAAGGCAATCATTTCGGCGCATGATTGCCCTGCATTCCAGACAACTGGCAGCAACAACACAATGTTAATCAGCAGTTTCATTAGCATATTCCTTTGGCTCACAACACATGACTTGGCCCACAGCGCAAAAACAGTATAGATTTCTTTTCCTGCTTATTACCAGTTACCAGGCAAACCTGGTGCGCCAGAAAAATTAAAAGAAACCATCTAGTCTCCCCTGCTTCTTGTTTGCAACAAACCAACGCTATTAGATGACCAAAGCTCGACCGGACTGAAACTGAAAGACCGACCTGACTGGGAGGGCTGCGCATGCCGATAGAGCGAGACTGATTTTGCCAAATTTTAGTCGCAGCTCAATGAATAGAATCCTACACATGTGATACGACTACTGCTGTTTAACGTCCGGCCAGTCTATGGCAAGATGAGCCAGTCAAACAATAGAGAAATTGGAAGGTCAGCCACATGGATATTGGAGTACCACTGAAGGAACTCGGTGACTACGATATCAATCCACTTCAAGATACTATTCTGGCTATACCTGAATCGTCTTGGTTAGGTAACCAGTATCGTCAACTTGAATATGAAGTCCACGAACACACTCAATCAATCATCATGGTCTTTACTGACGGATCTAATTGGCCAAATATCGAGGTGTCTCGAGAAGCCGGCTGGGATCTGCTGGCTGAACACGCTGTGCCATTGATGCATCAGATTTTAAATGATCACTACCCCGCCGGCGGAACCATTATTCGAGCCATGGCCGCTAGGCTGGAGGCTGGCGGTATCATCAAACCTCACCATGACGCACATCCGTCGTTTCACTATGGCCATCGCATTCACATTCCCATCTACACTAATCCGCGAGTCCGCTTTATGATTGATGGCAGGCCCCAGACAATGCAACTCGGCAAGGCCTACGAGATCAACAACCAGAAGAAGCACAGCGTCATGAATAAAGGCTCAGAAGGAAGAATAAACTTCATCTTCGACTATATTCCGCCTGACCATGTTGATCGTAACGCTGCAGCCACGCCAAATTAATTCTTACAGGCACAGTCGATTGCACGTTAAAGGTTTCAGAACTGTTCCCTACAGCGCTGCCACTGTTAGGCCACCCTAGCCTTCCCTGGTGATATGATCAGGAAAGGCATTAGCCAGATAATGCCGAGCAACCTTTTTAGCACTGTTTCGATTTAACTGCTGGGGGGCAGTTAACAAGTTAAGCCAGAGCCCGTCTATTAATGCTGTATAGCCTGCTGCCAGAAAACCAGCATCCAGGTTATGGTATTTCCCTTCTCTAATCGCCAGAGCGAACAATTGTTGTACCGCCAAAGCAGCTTCAGCATCACTGAGAGAACAGACTTTCTGGTAGGTTGGCCGGGACTTCGCCTCGCCATAAAATGCAAACCAAACGGCCATTTTTGTCTCCTGGGTAACAGCAACGCTAAAATGAAAATCCAGCAGCGCCTGGATTTTTACCGCGGTACTAGCAAAGTCACCACTTTCCAGAATCGTTCTCTGGCCTTTATTGTATTCTTCGGTGACATAAAGCAAGGTCTCTTTTAACAGGTTTTCCTTGCTTTCGAAATGTAGGTTAGCAATACCCATACTCAATCCCGCTTCCTGTGTGACCCTTGCCATCGTTATTGCGGACAGGCCATGCCGCGCAATACAATTTATAGTGGCATGAATCAATTGCTGCTTTCTGACTTCCTTAGGGAGTGCTTGACGCTTTTTCTTCACTTTCAGTGGTCGCTCCGATGGTATGAGTATGTCATAACGGCAAGCCAGCACTGCAAATATGCCTGCTTTTACTAGACTCTATGCCAGCCTTTTATCTAGATTAACATAATGAATGAATATTTATTCATTCTTAGATGGACAGCCCACATGGAGCATGGCATGCTCGACTTTTAAACAATTTCAAAAAGTGCAAAATTCCTCGGAGAACCAGTTGAAAAAGTACGATGCCATCGTCATTGGAGCAGGACATAACGGTTTAACCAATGCATCTTATCTGGCAAAAGCAGGCCTGAGTGTTGCTGTAATGGAACGCAATCCGTATATCGGCGGCGCAACCGTGAGCAGAGAGCTACATGAAGGCTGGACCTACTCCAACTGCTCCTATGTGTGTAGCCTACTTCGACCTGAGATTACCCGGGATCTGCAACTACCTCGACATGGCCTGCAGGTCGTACCTTATGGTGGTGGCACCACCTTCATGCAAAATGGTGATCACTATGGTAGCTATCACGACCACGAACGCCAGTTCAGAGAAATGGCTCGCCATTCTAATCGTGACGCCAATGCCTATGAACGCTATAGCGCAGATGTACTGAAACAAACTCGACTGATACGTCCGTTCTTATTAAAAACCCCACCAGATCCCACTTCTCTGAAGCTTCGCGACCTGCATGACCTGGCTGATTTTGCTGGCGCTTTCCTGGAGATGGGAGAAGAGGGACTCGCCGATACCATACGATTCTGGACCAAAAGCGTTGCAGATTATTTAGGCGAATATTTCGAAACGGATGTGATCAAGGCGCATATGGCCGGTAGTGGCATCATCGGTACGGCTCTGGGTGTATTCTCACCCGGTACCGCCTATGTACTTTTGCATCACTATATGGGCGAAGTTGATGGCAATGTTGGCGCCTGGGGCTTTGCCAGAGGGGGCATGGGTGCCGTTTCCGCAGCTCTGGCGAAGTCCTTCCAGGCCTTTGGTGGTGAAATTATCTGTGATGCCAATGTTGACAGAATTCTCGTTAAGAATGGCAAAGCCACAGGTGTTGCTTTAAAAAATGGTGATGATTACCACGCGCCTATCGTGGTATCTAATCTTGACCCAAAACGCACGTTTTTAGACATCATGGAGTCTGAGGACCTGCCTTCCAAAGTCGTAGAAAAAGCATCGAATTTCAAAATAAGAGGATCTTCTGGAAAACTCAACATCGCCCTCGATGGCCTTCCTAGGTTCAACGGCCTCGACCGTGACAGCCCACTATTAGTGGGTGACATGCACTTTTCGGACTCACTAATCCGTCAGGAACGCGCCTACGATGACTGGAAAGACGAGACCTGGTCAAAGGACCCTTACCTGGACATGATGATCCCCACCCTGGCAGATCCCACCATGGCACCACCCGGCAAGCACATGATGTCCGTTTTTGTCCAATATGCTCCACCAAAAATAAATGGCAGGGAATGGACTGACCAGGACAAGGCTGATTTTGAGAAAACGGTTATCAATCAGATTGCTGACTACAGCCCGGATTTTAAAGACCTGATACTCCATTGTGAAACTCGAACACCTCGAGAAATTGAGGCAGAAGTCGGCTTGACCGAAGGCAATATTTTTCAGGGAGAACTCACTTTTGATCAGTTACTGTTTAATCGGCCCTTCCCCGGATACGCGCAATACAGAGGCCCTGTGAAAGGCATGTATATGTGTGGTGCGGGAACACACCCTGGCGGTGGCGTCATGGCTGCACCCGGGGCGAACGCCGCAAGGGAAATCCTGAGAGACCTTCAAAAACCCAACATCGTTCCAGCGGGGTACCCAGATGACTGATTATGACGCCCTTGTAATCGGCGGCGGGCACAATGGTCTCGTTTGCGCCACCTACCTTGCAAAAGCTGGCAAGAAGGTCGTCGTACTTGAAGCAAGAGATACCCTTGGTGGGTGTGCCTCAACCAGAGAATTTACACCCGGCTTTAAGGTGTCTGACTGTGCCCAATGGCTGCACCAGCTGGCGCCTCAAATCATCAAAGACCTGAAGTTGGAACAGTACGGTTTAGCCTATTCAGCCCGCAACCTGCCTACCATCGCACTGGGCCAGGATGGTTCACACCTCACGTTAGCCGGGAATGTTGTTAACGGCGCAGGGATCAGCAGTTCAGATCAGGCTGCTTACAAAACCTTTCACCATAAAATGCTTAAATATGCGAACCTGCTGCGTAAAGCTTACCAACGGCGGCCACCAAAATTAGTGGACAGCAACTGGGCAGATCGCCTCACTCTGGTAAAGCTAGGACTGGGCATGAAGTTCATGGGTCGCGATGACATGAGTGACTTCATGCGAATTATCCTCATTAATATCTACGACCTGATGAAGGAATCTTTTGATAATCCCCTGCTGCAGGGCGCGGTGAGCGTTGACGCCGTGCTGGGAACAGCTATGGGGCCAAGATCACCCAATACAGTATTTACCTACCTGCACAGACTGGTCGGCGCCACCTATGGCTATCAAGGTGTTTCACAGGTGACTGGTGGTATGGGCATGATTGGCCAGGCACTGGCGGGCAGCGCCCAAAACGAAGGCGTTGATATTCGCGCGACTGCAAAGGTCGCTAACATCAATCTGGATGGGAGTTGCGTTGAGGGTGTTACCCTGGAAAACGGCGAGCGCGTCAACGCGCCCCTGGTCATATCCAATGTCGATCCGGTCACCACTTTCACCAGCCTGCTGGGTCTCCAGAACATAGAAACAGGTATGGCCAGGCGTGTCTCACAGATACGTAACAACAGTGGAACTGCAAAATTACACCTCGCACTGAATGACTTACCGCAGTTCACAGGACTCACTGATGAGCAACTCGGGCACAGACTGATTATTGCACCCGATATGAACTACATTGAGCGGGCCTTTAACCCAATAAAATACCGGGAATGCTGTAGCGCCCCGGTATTGGATATCAGTATCTCAAGCGTCAACGATTCAACCCTGACTTCACCGGGAAAACACGTACTGTCTGCCCTGGTTCAGTATGCGCCCTATTCACCTGTCGGAGGCTGGCACCAGCATAAACAGGCCTTTACCAATGTTGTGATCGATCTCATCAGTCAATATGCGCCAGGGCTACGAACCCAGATTGTTGCCTCAGAACTTTGCACACCCGCTGATTTAGAGCAGGATTACGGTATGACTGGAGGTCAATGGCACCATGGTGAACTCACCATGGATCAGGTGCTGATGATGCGTCCTTTCCCTGGCTGCTCACAATACGCAAGCGCAGTGGATGGCTTGTTTCTGTGTGGCGCCGGAACACACCCTGGTGGCAATGTTATGGGCCTGGCTGGTAGCAACGCGGCAGCAGAAGTTATCAAGCGAGGTAATCCAACATGAGCGACGTTAGCAGCGACACCATGATGCTGGAAACCCCTTTCCACTCTCGCATCGAACCCCTGTGTGGGTTGAACGACTGGGGAAATTGGATGGGATATACCACCCCGAACGCTTATTTTGATGTTGAACTTGAATATTTTGCCATACGCAGTACAACGGGTGTGTTTGACCTCTCGCCCATGAATAAGTATCGAATTACTGGTCCTGATGCTGAAGCGTATCTTAATCGAATGATGACTCGAGATATCTCCAGGATAGGCACCAATCGAGTCGGTTATGCTATCTGGTGTGACGATGCCGGACAGCTTCTGGATGATGGCACCATTTTCCATCTGGGTAAAAATGATTACCGCCTGTGTGCCTACAGGCGGGCCACTGACTGGTTACACTGGTGTGCGCTGGGCTTCGATGTCAGCATAGTGGATGAAACCGATGCTATAGCCGGGCTGGCCGTACAGGGACCCACATCCTGCTCAACGCTTATCGCTATGGGCCTTACCGGGCTTGAAAATCTAAAACCCTTTGGCATGCAAAACTATGATTTTGAAGGCGAGACTCTCATGGTCAGCCGAACTGGCTTTACGGGTGATCTTGGCTATGAAGCATGGATAACACCGTCTAAAGCAGAGCACTTATGGGATCGCCTGTTTGAAGCAGGAAAGCAGTTCCTGATCAAACCTATTGGATCTTATGCACTGGATATTGCCCGCATTGAAACTGGCTTTATCCAGGCCGGTGTCGACTTTGTGTCCTCCGAGGAAGTCATTCGCCATGGCCGCTCGCGGAGTCCTTTTGAACTTGGCCTGCACTGGTTGGTCGATTTCAAGAAACCCTTATTCAACGGTCGAAAAGCCTTGCTGGCTGAGCATCAACAAGGCTCCCGTTATCGATTTGCGCTGCTAGATGTTGATGGCAATAAACCTGCAGATCACTCTTTTATCCTCAAAGGTGACAAGCAGGTGGGAACCGTGACATCGGCCGCCTGGTGTCCTACAGCCAAGTCCAACCTCGCATTTGCCCAGATCGAGATGCCCCACGGCGCTGTTGGCGATCAATATATCGCTGAAATTTACTATCAACGCGAGCTGCATTGGACGCGAGTACTTGCCCCCTGCACCGTCATTGACGGTCCTATTTTTAACCCTTCCAGGCGTAGAAAAACACCGGCTGTGGCATTTTGACAGTGGCAGTGAATCTAACGGTTACACCGGAAAATCAAATATAGGGCCATTTTCACAGGAAATATGCCCATGAAAGTTATTGCAACCGACGTCAATGACTCAGACAAAAAGCTGGCACGAAAACTCGCTCAAGAAGAAGCCCATCATCTTCGTGGTATCGACAGTTACTTCTATCGCTCCCACCTGGTATACGAAAAGGAGCTAACGCATCTCGTCTTTCGCAGCTGGCTCTACGCAATCCACGCCAGCGAAATCCCTGAGCCGGGTGATTACCAACTACTATTCATTGGTGAAGACTCCATCATTATCTCGCGAGATGAAAAAGGGAACATTCATGCAATGCACAATATCTGTCGCCACCGAGGATCAAGAGTCTGTGAAGCGCCTGCAGGCAATCGCAAGGTTTTCGTCTGCCCTTACCATGGCTGGGTATACAACTCTGATGGTTCTCTAAAATCAGCTCGAGAAACCCATGTAATGCCAGACTTCAACCTCCCGGCCCATGGCTTGAAGAAAATTCGTCTGGTTGAGTTCATGGGCCTGATATTCATCAATTGTGATCCCCAGGCAGTTGATTTTCTTAAACCACTGGAAAACCTTAGAAAACCCCTGGGGGCTTATCAACTTGACAATGCCAAGGTGGCTCACAAACACACCTACCAGATTAGTGCCAATTGGAAATTGGCGCTAGAGAACTACCTTGAGTGTTATCACTGCGCAACTTCCCACCGTGCCTATTCGCGCCTGCACACCCTGCGAGAACTGGATGAAAAGGTATCACCGTTGATCTCTGCCATGCTGGCACAGACGGATAGAATCACCGGTATTGACGGCATGGGAACGGCTTACGATAAAACCTATCTCAATGCGGAAGGCTTTGGCGCGTGTATCAACACAAGCCGCTATGGCCTGTTCAAGGATCACCAGACTGGAAGTGCGGATGGCAAACCCCTTGCCCCCCTGATGGGTGACATCAGGGCTTACGACGGTGGCGTCGGGGACTTCCAAATGGGTCCTCTCAGCTTTATGTTGAATTATCCTGATCACTGCGTCATGTATCGATTCCTGCCCCGCTCTCTTACGTCAACCGATATGCAACTGGTCTGGTATGTTAATGCTAATGCCGTTGAAGGCACTGATTATGATAAGGAAAAATTAATCTGGCTTTGGCATAACACCAGCCTGGAAGATGACTACATCATTACCCGCAACAGCGAAGGAGTCAATTCGCGTTTCTTTGAACCCGGCCCCTATCATCCAGAGTTCGAAGCGAGTCTACATCAATTTAACCGTTGGTACTTACATACCCTTGAGAACAGCCTGCCAACACTGGACTAAACGAGGTGAATGCGACTCTTAACCAGGAAGTGGTTAATGCGGTCGGGCAATTTAAACCCATTCATTGCACATGATAAACCCGGGCAGCTGTATCATGCAGGAGTTTACCAATGAGGTCCCCGGGCATATCAGCAAAGGCCTGGCGAGCATATTCCCTGGGCGCAACAGCTATGGTAGCGGGTCCAGGTGACATCGATGTTGGGTGAGGGAAATCGGTCTCATACATAAGATTGTCTGGATACAGTTGTGCAGCTCTTGCCAGCATATCCCGTTCGAACCAGAAGCAGGCGTATATCTGCCTGCGGAAATACTCGCTGGGTAGCAGATCATATTCTGGATGCTCGAACACCACACCCGCATTATGCCATTGCCAATCCAACGCCTCCAGCAGAGTGGGAATCCAACCCGCTCCACTTTCGACTGAGACAAATTTCAATGTTGGAAAACGATGACAAACACCCCCACAGATAAGCTCCGAAATTCCCAGGCCATTGCCGATAAAGGCGAGAGCCGAGTATCGAGCAAATTTAGCCTTCCGACCCATGGGCCCGCCTCTGGGTGAAAACTCACCTTCTTTAACACCGAGAGCGGCTTGCCCGCCTATATGAAAACTGATCGGCAGATCAAAACTCTGTGCACATTCCCAGACCGGATCCCAATAAGTGTCTGATAGATCCGGTTGTTTGAAATCCTGGGGTTGGCTGGGAAACAGAACAGACCTGTGGCCAAGCGCCGCACAACGGCTAATCTCAGCGACTGATTCAGCTATATCCCAGAACGGCAGGGCACACACGGCCAGTAGCCGCTCCGGGCTAGCACTGGTCCACTCAATCAGGAAATCATTGTATGCCTTGACACAGGCCAGCTTCAGCTCTTTATCCTTCATTGTCAGGAAATTCTGCGAACCAAATCCGCCCACGTTCGGGTAGATTACCTGCGCATAGATGCCCTGTTCATCCATATGCACCAACCTGGCTTTAGCATCGTAAGCGCTGGCGCTAATATCCTGGTAAGTCGCTGGGAACTCGTTCGGCGGGCGGCCATTATAACCCGCCATGGACACCGCCCCGGGCGCCAACCCCCGTTTCCCATTGATGAACCAAAAATCCCGATCCTTAACGCGTTCTATGTGGGGGACAAGATCGTGCCACTTACCAGCAACACGAGAAGTCCACAGATCCGGCGGCTCAGTAATATGCGTATCCACATCAATTACAGCGTGTTCAGAAAAGAGTGTCATGGTTATCTCCTGAATATTCGACGACTAATTGCCGGATTACTTCCCACACTACTGCGTCAATTGTCTGGGATCAAGTGATCCGCTACAAACCTGCTATCCCGCTGCCCAGCCCCAGTCAAAGCAGGGTCTTAGATGCCATCTGCCTGGCTGATTTCACGACTACCCGGCCTAACATCAATTTACTAGCCAATCATTTCAAGCCACCACCTGCCTGTACTTTGAGTTCAAACACAAACGGATTCATCGGTGCAATAGTAAACCTGCCGTTGCCCCAACCACAACAGCCAGCGATGTCTTGCCATTGTCCCTGCAGGTCATAGTTAAAACCTGACCCGAACGGAAAATGCTAATCGCGGGTTTTTAGGTCCTCGACTGTTAATCTGGGTATCCGCTGCAGTCCCTGCAAAGGGGTGCCCTCCCCTGCCAAATAACGTCATAATACAAACCAGAATCAGAGTTCACAGGAGGCCCGGCCATGGCCAGCGCGAATGACTATACAGCGGCCGATATCGAGGCAATGTTTGAAGCCGTGAAAAACTGGGGTAGGTGGGGGCACGACGATGAACGCGGCGCTTTAAACTTCATCACACCGGATATCATCAGTAATGCCGCCAGACTGGTGCAAAATGGCGAGGCTGTATCCTGCTCGCTGGAATTTCCCACTCGACCGGCTCCGGATAATCCGCGCCCAGCACAGCACATGATGGTCGTTGCAGGTGATGCCTGTACCCATGGAGAGGGCATCGAGGCCGCTATGGATTTTATTGGGGTGGCCTTCCATGGCATGGCAGTATCTCACCTTGATGCACTGTGCCACGTATTCGTCAACGAAGAAATGTATAACGGTTTCAAAGCCAGCGATGTGCTCAGTACGGGCGCAACTCGCAATTCGGTTATGGCTGCCAAAAATGGTATATCTTCGCGCGGTGTATTGCTTGATATACCCAGACTAAGAGGGGTGCCTTATCTCGAGATTAACGATACTATCGACGCTGACGAGCTAGCTGCTGCAGAAAAGGCCCAGGGTATAAACATCTCCGAAGGGGATATCCTGCTGGTGGCAACCGGTCGCGATGCTCGCCGCGCTGATAAAGGTGCCTGGTCTCCTACGGAGGGCATGGCCGGCCTGGATGCAACCTGCATACCCTGGCTGCATCGCAAAAAGATCGCCCTGCTGGGTTCTGATGGCGTTTCTGATGCCATCCCCAGTGGTAGCGCCAAAGGCTGGCCAATGCCCATTCATCAATGTGGTATTGTTGCCATGGGGCTGCATTTGCTCGATAATCTACGACTCGACCAGCTAATGGAAACCTGCACTCGCAACAGTCGTTGGGAGTTCTTTATGGTAGTAGCACCCTTACGGGTAAAGCGCGGTACCGGTTCACCCATCAACCCCATCGCGTTTTTTTAATTCAGCTTATGACGATCTACTCACTTGTAAAAAACAGGGCCGGCTATTTCCTCAGGGCCAAGGGAAGCAAATTGGAGTTTACCTCCCTGGCAGGCGACGACTGTATGTGGTCGCAGAAAGGCGATTTCCTGACCAATGCAGGCAACGGTATAGAAATAAGCTATCGTCCAGGGGATAAGATCCAGGGCCACGACACCGATCTTTCTCCTGGCTCAAGTCAACGACCCTCTGAGCACCTGACAGAACTGCGGCGAAACGGTATGACTGTTGTTAACGGCTTGATCGACCCGGACGCAATTGCCAGGATTAAGCAGCAATATGCGCAGCGTCGGGCCCGCCTGCACACTGATGAAACCCCTTATGATGGCTTTTTCTGGATGGGCGGTGGGCTCCACTGGTGCGCTGACCTTGTACGCGCCGTTAGCCATCCGATCGCACTATGGATCATGCAGGAATTCATGCAAACCAGTGACATCCACTTCTGTCATGAGCCCATCATTACCACCCTGAAACCAGCAAAAGATCTCCTCGGAACATTTCCCGATGACGGCTGGCACGCAGACTACCCTTATCATCCAGGTGTATTCCCTGATGAACATTGGCCTGCCGATCCTGTTCTGGGTGTGCAGTTTAATATCTGCGTGGATCCGTTCCGAAAAGACAATGGCGGCACCCAGTACCTTCCCGGCTCCCATCATAGATTACACTGGCCTCCTGCTGAGTTTAACCAGGGTGGAACCCGCTTGCGAGAAGGGCTTCACAAAGATGTTGAACATATCGAAGCACCTGCTGGCTCAGCTGTCTTATACGATTCTAGAACCTGGCATCGCCGATGTGATGAATCAAATATAAGTGGCAAAGATCGCATAGCCATCCTCAATGCGGTTACCCCCTCGTGGGTACTACCTATGTCGGACAAGAAACCCGCAAGTAAACAATATAAAACCTCTGATGTCTTCCGTCAGCTCTCAGAGCGGGAACAACAGGATATTGATCGACTATGCTGCCATGCAACATCGGCAACACCGTCCGATATGCCGCTATTGAATCGCCGGATCTCTCGGGAAAAAAGATGAACCCCAATGGGAAAAGTAACCCACAAAGGCAACTACCGTTGGCGGGTGCGGAAAATGTGCGAGACCTGGGTGGTTATACGACGACATCCGGCCAGATTACCCAATTTCACCGTTTCGTTCGTTCCGGCGACCTACATTCCCTTAGCCTCGATGATCAACAAGCCCTGCTTGATTACGGTATCAAATCGGTTATTGATTTACGTATGTCCTGGGAAATTAAAGCTCAACCCAATGTATTCCATCGATCCTCAATGCTCGATTTCCGGATTCATGATTTCTGGGGTAACCGTTTTGATGATTATCGATCCATTAACAAGACTGCACCACCTGCCAGGAAGCTTGCTGACCTCTACTGCCGGGGACTCGAGCTTTCAGGCTTCGTGATGGCAGAGATCATGCACACCTTTGCAGAAACGAAAACCGGTTACCTGTTCCACTGCCGCTCAGGAAAAGACCGGACGGGGCTGGTGGCAGCCATGTTACTGGCAATCGCCGGCGTCTCCGATAACACTATCTGCCAGGATTTTGCACTGACCCAGCAGTATCTGAAAACCGGCGCCACGAACCCCATTGCAGCATCGGCTCCAGGTGCCTGGCAGAAAACCTGCGAACCCGAGACGATGCAGTTCACCTTAGATTTTCTGACTGACCACTATGGCGGTGCGGTCAGCTATCTTCAACACTTTGGCTTACGTTCCAGTGAGTTACAGCGCATTAAGGACAGCCTAACCGGCTGAACACTTAATCAAAAAGTCCTCTTGGATTACGCATCATGAGACGGTAATCCGGCCCTTCTGCCTGCCAACCATACGGCTGCTTTGCGCCCAGCAACGTCCTGAAACGCGCATCATCGTGACGCGCCAGAACGGCTTCGGGCACGACCCCTTTATGCTGCTCCTGGGTCTGGACATACTGTCGACAGAAATACACTGCAAGGTTCATTCGAATACCGGGGATTTCCCGGGCAAAGGAGCCATGCCAAGTATTGCCATGCCAGATAACCGCGTCACCTGGATCTATGTTCATAGCCGTTGCACTAGTGTTGGTCTGATCACCTGAGAGTTGCATTTCATCAAAACGCGGCTGCCTGGCGTGACGGTGGCTCCCAGG
>Ga0206679_10001664_pt1 | contig 18284 bp, 18 predicted proteins | sample M110012015metaG_FD_155464 | JGI IMG/M metagenome (GOLD analysis project Ga0206679, IMG submission 155464) | Ammonia-oxidizing marine archaeal communities from Monterey Bay, California, United States - M1 100m 12015 | ecosystem: Environmental > Aquatic > Marine > Intertidal zone | place: USA... | reverse complement strand
TTGATAAAAATAATAAAATCTTAATACCAGCAAATGTCTCAGATGTAGATAGTGAGTTATTAGACTTAAACTATTCACTGGTAGTTAGTGAAATAAACTTACCAATTATTTTTCTCCCAGCTGCTGAAGGTGGACTTCCTGGTGACAACCAAAGCTCATTTGAAATAGATACAACTTTAATTGAAGAGGCGGGTCATTTATCTGGTGAAATAACTGCTTGCGACTTACAACAAGCTTGTTCAACCCTATCTTTTTCTACCTTCTTCGTTTCTGGCTTAAGAACTACGGAAAACTATACTTCGTATAACTTACTAGGCTCTTATAACACAGCAAGTAATCCTGATATTTATCCAGTGCAAAGAGGAAATAATTTATTAATTATTGCAGACTCTTTAGAAAACACATCTGAAATTTTTAGAAATGTTGTTTCAAAATCAATTAGAACTCTTCTTATTGACTCAGAGGTAACTAATTTTTTTAAAGATCACTTTAATATTTTTGTAGTAGAGCCTGTTATTTTAGATGGAACTGAAAAAATTTCTTTTATTGATATGAACCTGGGAGAATGTACTGACTGGAGTGATGATGTATTTTGTTGGGATGCAACAAAGTTAAGAGCTTTAAGAGATGAGTTGTTTCCTGATGTATACATTGATTCAATTGCTCTTTTCTCAAACTTAGATGGAAGAGGCGTAACTAGCTTTGATTATGGTCTTCCCCCCACTGCAGCCCAGCCCATAAACGGAACGGCTTACCAAACCTTTATGCACGAATTTGGTCATAGTCATGCACTTTTAGGAGACGAATACATAAACGAAGACGATCAAGACGTTTCAAGCTCAGATGCAGATTATTCACCTAACCTCACAACTACTTCAGATGTCTATAATCTTAAGTGGAATCACTGGATAAATGATCTTACTAATGTCCCAGGTCTCCATCCAACGGCTGGACAAGATGGAGTAGGTTTATTTGAAGGTACTTATTATGGTAGTACTGGAACTTACAGATCTAAGGTTAATACCGTAATGAACAATAAAGAAGTTCTACAGTATGGAGAAGTTAATTCAGAATCTTTTGCTATTCGTTCAAGTCAAAATCAATTCTCTACTTATCTATCTCCTCTAGAAATGCTTGGAGATGATGATGTATCAACCGGCATTAAAATAACTTTACTAGGTAAATTTGATTCTTCAAAAATTAATATTGAATGGTATGAGAACGGAGTAAAACTTGATTCTCTAACAAACCAGCTTGAAGTAACTTTCTCCCGTCCCAGCGTAGATGAGATTAAGAGGTATACTTGGAAGGTGGTAGATTTAACAGGAGTAATAACAGTTGCAGAGGATCCATTAAATATCAATGATTGTTATGAGGGTATTTTTGACTGGAATTCTTTATTCTATCAATGGAATGGATCTGATTGGGATGGACCTTTCTATAATCCCGAAGACCTTACAACCTATGATTTTGGTACAGCAAATGGGCCTTTAGGAGGGTCTTGGTTTATAAACTGGAGTTTATGGGACTAATGAAATTAACCCTTTTAATTATGCTGAGTTTCTTAGCTTTATCTAGTTATGCAGATAAAGGCATAGATTTTACTAATAATTCTAAGTTGAATTCCTTTAACACAGCTAATTACAGCTTTATTTCAAATAAAACTCTAATACTTGAAGGGTCAGAGTATGGGTTTAATTCAGCAAGAATTAAAACCGTTCCAAATTATCAAGTGAAGGAAGAAAGACAAAGGACACATCCGAGTATTGAAAACTATAGTATTTCATTTCTAGGTGACAACCTTGACGTTCTTTATCAGGTCCATTTAGCAGATCCTTACAATCTCTATTCTCATGATTCTAATGGAAGAAGACTTATAGGGCTTAAGAATAGTCCCTACCTAGAAATACCTATACCTGAATCAATTGAAGCAGTTTCAATTAGAATAGAAAGGCTAAATAAAGAAAAAAATGAATCCGTTAGTAAGCTGAAAATATTGAAATAGAATTGATCGCTAAAATTATTTTTAATTCTTTTGTTTATAGCTTATAAAAATCTTTGGCTGTTTCATAAAAAAGGAAGCTCTTATCTTCTTCTGAAAAACTACCAGCTATTTTCTTAAAGGCGTTCCACAATACAGGGTAAGAAATCGACTGTTTGTCCACAGGAAAATTACTTTCAAACATGCAACGTTCAACGCCAAACGCATTGATAGTGTGTGAATAGTATCTTTGATGCGCTTGCACCAATTCATCCGAAGTAGCCGGTAAATTTCTCTTATGCCAATTCCACCCATTGACTGGCATTGCTAATCCGCCTAATTTAGAGTAAACATTGGGGCATTCAGACAATTCTAAAATATCCTCTTTCCACTTTCCAAAAATATGATCTTGTTGTCCTTCATAAGGTCCTATGCCTAAAGGTCCTCCAAAATGATCGTGAACTATCTTCAAGGAAGGAAGAGCTTTAGCTAATATGGTTAAGTCTTTGATTTGATTGTGATAATGCCATGTATCAAAGACCATATTTAAATCAATAAGTTGCTCTAATCCTCTTTGAAATTTGTCTTCTAAATAGATTCGCTCAGTAGGTTCAGAGTGAGCATTCTTTACAGCTTCATCAGCATCCCAACCACCTGAATGCCGTATACCTCTAAACAGCCCTTCGCCCTTTTCATTGTGTGCCTCAAGAACTTCTCTTGAGGAGTCTCCTAGCATCATGTTTACGTGTCCAATAATTCCCGCAATTTGAGCTTGATTAGGATCTTCTCGAGCTTCTTTAACTATTTCTACAACAAATTCAGTTTCTCCTACTGGCTTAAAGGCATCAGGCCCTTCTTTATAATATTCCTGGCCGCAGTCTATAAAGACCGTCTTTTTAATATTATGACCGCTGCCAGTATCGTTCCATAAATCTTCTAATAAATATCTATAAGGATTATTATCTCCTTGCTCTTGAACGGGTCCGTGCCAGAGGTGGTGATGAGGATCTATTATAGGCAAACTTGGTTCAATTATTTCTTCTTGAATTTTTTCTATCCAGCCTGGAATCTCGTAAATATTACTCATCTCTTAACTCCTGTCCAAGGGCGGTTTCACTTTCTTCAATTTTTTTAGTAATTAGATACTTCATAGAATTATTTTTGGTGCTACAAGATAGCAAACAGGTATGAATAAATAATGATATACCTAAATTTGATGGGTCCGATTTATACAACATAAACAAAGATAATAATATACAGTAAGATTAAGATAATATGGAGTAGCTGGAGGGAAATTTAAATTTTTAGTACCGATAAAATTTAATTATTGATTTGATGATATTAGTTAGAATTCTACTGCTTTTAATGCCGTTCGGCCTGCTCTCGCAAACAAATGATAGCTTTATATTGGGAATGGGGTCTTGCCTGGATCAAGATAGTGATCAGCAAGAAATATGGGCATCACTAGAAAAGGAAAATTTGACACAATTCTTCTTTCTAGGAGATAACATCTACGGAGATAGCAAGGACGGAACCCTAGAGGAAATGCATTCTGCTTACAAGAAGCAATCTAACAACCTTCCTAATTGGCTTAATGGAATAGAAATTAATGCAATATGGGATGATCATGATTATGGAGTAAATGACGGTGGCGGTGACTATAAGGGGAAAGCGGAAGCACAGAAACTATTCCTAGACTTTTGGAATATAGAAGAAGGTGATAGAAGGTCAATCGGCGAAGGGATCTATTTCTCAAAGGACGTAATCTTAGATGACAAGATTATTAAAATTATTGGCTTAGACACTAGGTATTTTAGATCTCCTTTAGAGGGTGACAAAAGAAATCGCACTCCAACAAAAGATACCAGCAAGACTATCCTTGGTTTAGAGCAATGGTCTTGGTTAGAAAATCAATTACAACAAGACCTAGATATACTTATATTAGCTTCATCTATTCAAATAATAGCTACCAATAATGGGTTTGAAAAATGGGGAAACTTTCCTCACGAAAGAGAAAGGCTTTTTGAACTGCTTAACGAAACACAAAAACCTATTGTTATGCTATCGGGAGACCGTCATAAAGCAGGCCTCTACAAGATGGGTGACCTGTACGAAATTACTTCTTCTTCTCTTAATAAGCCTCTGCCTGCATGGTTATCTGCTTATTGGGACGCAACTAATAAAGAAACTGATGATTTTCTTGTAGGTGAAATGTTTTATGAACCAAATTATGGGATTCTTGAAATACACAAAGGAAGTGAAATTAAAATTGAGTTAAAAAATAAAAAAGGTGAGACTCTAAATAGACTTATTATCTCCTTGTAAGATCAATGCAATCTGAAGTTTATTTCTTAATTTTACTAAACTATCTAATAAATTGATCTAAAGGGCAAAAAATTATGAATTTAAGAAAAAAACTATCTGGATTGGTTGAAGATACAAGCTATAAAAACATCAGACTCTATAACTTGGAAGAAAATATTAACGAACTTGAAACGTATGGTTTTACTATCATCCCTCCTGAAAAAATCGCAAATAAAGATTTCTTGAAGAAAATACGCGCCAAGATTTTACAGCTGTGTAAAGAACGAACAGGAGAGCAGTTTTACCTGAAAAGGAATGGTAAACACGGCCATTACAAAGCTCAACCTCAAACGGACAGTCAATTTCTTCTTTATTATCTATTGATGGAAGGACCTTTATTTGAAGAATGGCTGATGAATCCAATTCTTAATTCTTTAGTTGATTATCTGATGAAAGGAAATCAACAACTTTCAAGCATGACATCTTTTGTTAAATGGCAAGGAGATGGATATGGAGAAACCCTAGGTCTTCACAGCGATACACCACCAAATACAGCCGAAGGTCTCTTGCCTACAGCTTGGTCTGATGTCTGTAATGCCACTTATTGTTTAACCGATTACACATTAGATAATGGGGCATTGGCCATTGTGCCTGGAAGTCATAGATTTGCTAGACAGCCCAAATTTGGTGAAGGGATTAAAAGAGCTATTCCTGTAGAGGCAAAAGCAGGATCTCTAATAGCATGGCATGGCAACGTTTGGCACGGTGCCTTTCCAAAAGAAACAGAAGGCCTGAGACTTAATTTAACGACTTATTTTTGTCATAAAAAACTAAAAACTCAAGAGGCCTATCAGTGGTGTGTTACAGAAGAAATGATAAAGAGGAATCCTCCTGGATTTGCTAAACTTGTGGCCGCGGACGATCCTATGGGTTGGGATGAACATGGTCCCAATTACGCCAGAGGGATTGAATACAAAAATAAATAGAAAATTTAAGGATAAATAATGACAATTAAAATATACAGCACTCAAGGTTCTAGAGGAATGAGACCTATATGGACTGCAGAAGAAATGGGATTAAATTATGAAGTTGAAATGATGCCTTTCCCTCCTAGGTTTATGCAACCTGAATACATGAAGGTGAATATTCTAGGAACGATTCCTTATCTGATTGACGGAGATGCACGCATGACAGAGTCAGTAGGAATTAGCCAGTACCTTGTTGACAGACACGGTCCGACAAGTCTCAAAGTCAATATTGAGGAAGATGACTATCCTTCCTACCTCAATTGGCTGGCACATTCAGATGCAACCATTACCTTTCCTCAAACAGTTTTTATCAGGTACACGCTTCAAGAACCTGGTGTGGCTGATAAAGCCGCAGAAGGATACAAGAGGTGGTTTTTAGCCAGATTAAAATTACTTGAAGCAACCTTAGAAGACAGGGAATATCTTTGTTCAGATCGCTTTACCATCGCAGATATTTGTGTGAGTTATGCTCTTTACCTAGCAAGATCATTAGGTATAGATGAAGCCTTTAAACCAAATATTTTGAGATGGACAGATATGCTCTTTGAGCGTGAAGCTTTTAAAAAAATAGAAGCTTATAAATATGAAGGACCGGGACCAGCGGGACCTAACGATTAAGTAAGATGATTCAAACTAAGGCGCTAGTGTGCAGCAAGCTAAGCGAGGATATGTCTCATGTTCAAATAGAAGCTCTTAGTCTGTCTGATCCAAAAGATCATGAAGTTCTAATCAAGGTTAAAGCTGCTTCAGTAAATTTTCCTGATCTACTAATGACCAAAGGCATGTATCAGCATAAACCTGAACTGCCATTTGTTTTAGGTATGGAAGGTTCGGGCATCGTAGAAAGAATAGGCAAGAAAGTAACTAAAGTAAAAGAAGGAGATGAAGTTACCTTTGGGGCAATGGGTAAAGGTGCTTTTTCTGAATACGTAGTTGTTGGAGAGAATAGCGTAGAGGCAAAACCTTCTCTTCTAAATTTTCAAGAAGCCGCATCTTTTCAGACAGCTTATTTAACAGCTTACGTTTCTCTTGTCAGGCGCGGCAATCTAGAGCCTGGAGAAAATCTCCTAGTCCATGGTTCTACAGGGGGAGTTGGCATGGCTGCAGTCCAGCTTGGAAAAGTCTTAGGCGCTAAAGTGATAGCAACTGGAACTTCTGAAAAAAAACTAAAACACACATTGGATTGGGGTGCAGATCACACCCTATTAACGCATAAAGAAGGAGTCGTTAATTTTCGACAAGAAGTTAAAGAACTAACTAGCGGTAAAGGAGCTGATGTTATCTATGACCCTGTTGGAGGTGATGTATTTGATCATTCAGTACGTTGTATAAACTGGGGTGGTAGAATTTTGGTAGTTGGTTTTGCTAGTGGCAGAATTCCAAACATAGGTATTAATATGCCTCTTATAAAAGGCTTTTCTGTAATAGGTGTTCGTGCAGGCGAATTTGGAAGAAGAAATCCAGAAAAAGGCATTGAAAACAATATTGCTATTCGCAAGATGGCGGATGAAGGCAAGCTAAAACCTTATATTTGTAAAGAATTTAACCTACAAGGAGCTAAAAGCTCAATACAATTCCTCTCGAAAAGGAAATTAATCGGAAAGGTTGTAGTCACCATGGATTAATTAAAAAGAATTAATTCTTGGGATATGGTCTAGAAATTTCCCAAATGGCCGGTCTGGATCTTATGCCTACCCATTCAAAATGGTGGCAAACCATACCAGGCTCAACGTATTTCGGTCGGCTTATTATTTCATAGTCCCTCTCCAGGCAATAACCGTCTATCTCTTCTTCAGTGTCAGCAATTAGGTAGATTCTGCTATTCTCTTTATCTTTAGCGTTAGCGTAGACAGTCATGATGTGTATTGTAATTTTTAAATTTACAAATAGTAAATAAATAGTGAAATAATTCGTTATGAAGTTTTTTTACAGTAAATAACTTCGCCTTCCTTTTCCTTATTTGAGTAGTCAACAATTAGGCTTGCTTTATTGATTTTTAGCAACGGAATAAGTTCGCTTTCAGAGGCGTCAATATATTGGCCAATTTCATAATGACTGTCAGTTTCTTTCAACTGCATTTGTAATTGGTTTCTTTTAAATAACTGAACAACTTTCTTAGAGCCCGTTCCAATTTGAAGGGTATATAGCACATCCCTTTTATCGGTCCAGTTATTTAGTTTTGAGCACTCAAGAACAATAAATTCAGAGTAGATCTTTGAAGACAGAAGAAATATTAATGACAGAGAAATATACTTCATTAATTCTTTAAACATAGAAAATAGTCACCGCCAGATACAGTATTGATGGAGCCATCAAGCAACCAAGGCCAGTATAAAAAGTAGCAGTCATTACTCCGTAAGGAACTAGCTTAGGATCAGTTGCTGCTAGTCCTGCTGCAACTCCGCTATTCGTCCCCATTAATCCTCCAAATATCATGGCTGATCTCGGGTTATTCAATCCTACATATTTTGCAACAAAAGGGGTTGTCACCATAACTAATATAGATTTTATTAAACCTGCTGCAATGCTTAGAGCCACTACTTCAGAAGAAGCATTCAAGGCACTACCTGTGACCGGCCCTACTACAAAAGTAACCGTGCCAGCTCCTATGGTGGTAATGCTTGCGGCATCTGAATAGCCAAAAGTTATTGCCGTAACAGCGCCAACGAAGAAAGAAAGTATGACACCTAAGAACAAGGAAAGGATACCCGCGGCTCCGGCTTTTTTTAACTCTTCTAACTTAACTCCATAAGCCGTTGCCACAATAGCAAAATCTCTGATCATGGCGCCTCCCAGGAGTCCTATTCCTGAAAAAAAAGTAATGTCCGCTAAACCATTCTTACCGCCTGTAATAAAACCTCCTATATAGGCAAGAACTAAGCCCAATATGATTGCTATAGCAGAACCATGAAACTTACCATTGGAGAATTTATCTGAAAGAAAATAAGAAACCCAGACCACTACGCCAACAAAAACAAATGCTGTAATTAGTCCATTTTTTACCAAAATGGATTCCAATAACTCTAGAAAATTCACTTGTTCCCTAACTTGCTTAATAACGGAATTAAAAGAAAGGAAAGGGAAACTGCAATTCCTCCTGCTAAGAGAGCTACAAAACCACCGTCCAATGCGCCCATAACATTTTGTTTAGCTGCCATTGCAACCACTATAGGGATGTAGATTGCGCTCCAAAAATGGATCCCTCTTTCGGTTATTTCGCCTAAATTAAAAGATTTTTTAAGATAATTGGAAAGAAAGATCAATAAGAGCATGGCAATGCCAATGCCTCCTATATTAGCTTCTATTCCTATCAATCGCCCTAAGAGTTCTCCAAAAATAATGCCTACAAGCATACAAAAAGCTAATAAAGCTACGCCATAAATTACCATTCTTGCATTCTAATCTATAGAAAAAGCCAATAAAACATTACCAGACATTTGGCCATGGTGAGAGTAGCCGCTATTAATGAATACCCAGTTATCTACTATAACTGCACCCGCTGCATCAATAGAACCTCCAACAGCTGGATAATTATTTACCGTATGGAAGGATCTTAAAGTATCAAATTCCCATAACTTAGATCCATCTTCTGTGGAATGTGCAGAAAACCTGCCATCAAGAGCACCAGCAAATAAGACGTCTCCCGCAACAGATACCGGAGCTGAAAACCCAGTACTACATCTCCCTTCTCCAGATACAGCTTCTCTATCTTTACAAATATCATCTAATTGATAAGACCAAATAAGATCTCCTGTGTCTATGTCCAGTGCATAAAGTCCAGGTCTTTTTTCCCAATCATAAGTTCTGCCAATCTCCCGGTCGGAAACCGGAACAAATAACTTGGAATCATCAGTTGCCATACCAAAATGGATTCCGCCTAAAGTACCTCCCCGTCCTACTCTAGTCTTCCATTTTATTATTCCTGTTTCATTATTTAATCCAAAAACCCAACCGGATTTTTGTCCAGCCAATAAAATACTCTCTCCATTCGAAGTCTTTGATTGTATAACTGAAGCACCGAAATCAAAATCAGGACCATCTTCATCGGGGCAACTTAGCCGCTTTACGACTGGGATTTCACATGCCACGTTATGAGCATCACCCGACAAAGTCTGCGTTGACCAAATCTTTTTTCCTGTTTCTAAATCTAAAGTAATAATAGCATCACTAAATTCAGATGCTGGGGATTGAGTACTTTGACCCGTCCCAAAGAATATTCTTTTATTAACCAGATCAACGCCTGGAGCATTCCAAACAGCAGCACCTGCTGGCGCAAATTTCTTAGTTCGGGTTACAAAAACCTTGCCAACATACTTGGCTTCCTCTAAAACTCTGTGGTTCCATATAATGTTCCCTGTTTCACCATCTAGAAGTGCGATGCCCCCGCTGCTTGTACAACATTCGTGTTTTGGATTAATTGGCGCAACCGTCTCAATAGTTGAAAGCGGTATCACTAATTTCGACCCAACCAATATAGGTGATGCAGATGAAGTACTCCATTGAGTTTCTTTGGGTATATTAACTTTCCATATTAATTGACCACTGATGGCATTTATCTTGTAGGTACCAAAATCTTGATCAATTAAATAGATGGCATCCTTTGTATTGGTATCAAAAGCAGGAGCATTCCTCAATCGAGCTGCTGAAGTAAAAGTCCAATAAGCACAGCCTAAGTTTTTATCTAAAGCGTAAGTCGTATCGCCAGCACTAATAAAAATTACAGACCCTACTGCAATCGGCTGACCTCTTGGATTCTGCGTTCTTAGACCAAAACTCCATTTCAGTTTTAAATTAGTTATGTTTCTAGAATTAATAGTTGTAGAGGTCTGATGTCTCTTATTAAACGAATCTTGTCCCCAACTACTCCAAAGGGAGCCGTCCTTAAGGCCATCGGCACTAAGTTCTTTACTGCAATAAACCGTCGGTGAAGAGTCTTGTTCGGCCTCACCTTTCGTTAAAAAAATAGCAATTTCTTCTTTTTCTTGATTTGTTAGATTTTCGGCTTGAGTCTTCATCTTGCCTTCCGACAGGATTTGTATCATCTCATTCTTAGTAATATAAGACATTGTGCTTAAACTAATAAGGTTCAGATCTGGATTGTCGTGACAAGATAAGCAGTTTTCTTGTACTAATTCTTCTCCCTTCTCAGCACCAATAGGGAATAAAAAGAAAGTAAACAGAAGAAAAGAAATAAGTTTTAATGGATTCATTTAAATATCCTGTGGGATAAATAAATTTCCCTGCATTCGTGTTCCATCACTCCATATCTCTATATTTTCAGATTTCACTTCATATTCACTTCCATCTGATAAAAGCAAAGAAGAAGTAATAAATAATAAAACAGCCAAGAATTTATTCATACTTAAGAATAATACTACCTTGAATTATGAATTAGTAAGTAATTAAGACTATTTTATTAGACCAATTTATATAGCTAAAGAGGTATAAAACATGAAAATCGTCATTAATATGCCTATAAAAATTATAATTTTTCGCGTTAACTCTTTAGAAATTTTCAGGGTTAATTTTGCCCCTAAGTAACCTCCCAACATAGAAAACAGCATCATCGACAAAGCTAAAGGCCATTTTATAATTCCACTGATGGCAAAGAACATTACAGACATTAAAGTTAAAACAGACGACATTATTGATTTGAGGGCAATCATTTGATTAAGGTTTATAGAAGCATTTAAAGAAAGTATGGATAAAAGAGCTATTCCTAATCCACCATTAAAATAACCTCCATACCCGCCCACAAGAAAAATACCTAATGACTGTAACGATTTTTTCTTATAAGCACCTGAGTTGGACTGATTAGTTATATACGGACTCAAAATAAATAAAGTTGTAGCAACTAAGATAAGCCATGGAGTTAAGTTAAGAAAAACACTATTTGGTGTTTTTACTAAGAGCAAAGCACCTAAAATCGAGGCAGACATTACCAACACTAATAACTTCAATAAATAAATCTTATTAATCTCATTTAAAATTGCTCTATAACCTAGTGCGGCCCCAAGATATCCAGGTAATAAAGCGGCAGCACTAGTTGCATTGGCTACCACAGGAGGCACACCTATAAAAATTAATGAAGGCAAGGTCAAGAATGTGCCACCACCAGCAAGGGCGTTTAACATTCCAGCGAAAAAGGCTGCCATACCAACCAAAAGAAAATTATTTATAAGAAGAAATTCCATTATGTTACGAAGAATTATAACTTCATAATTTCAAGTTAGATTTAGATTGTAGAAAAAAGCTTAGCTTAACCCTTCTACTATTACGACATTTCTATCTGATGAATCTCTTGAGTGCTTAAGGGCTTCTGCATATTCATCTGAATTATAAGCATTTAAAGCATCTTTCATTGAATTGAATTCAATCAAAACCGTCCTTTCAAAAGGACCTCCTTCAAGCTCAACTTGCTCACCTCCACGAACCAAAAATTTTCCACCTAATTTTTGAAGGGCTGGTCCAGCTAATTTTACATACTCCTGGTAACTCTCAGAGTCTAAGACGTGACACCTATTTATCCAATAAGCCTTCATTCATTGTCCAACTTTGTATTCACTGCCATAGAAGACGCAAGGTTGGTTATCTTGTATTTTTTATTATCGTAAACCAAAGGTTCATATTGAGTCTTTTTAGTTAAGGACTTTAAAAACTTGAGAGCATCTGTACGCTTATAAGCACCATCAACACTCAATATATTTATATCGGTTAATCTACCTTTTTTGGATATAGAATAAGTGTAACTAAAGGAGCTCTTTCCTCTTGGAGTATCGGCAGGAACTTCGAAACCTTTACTTACTTTCTTCGGTGTACAAAATAGACGTTGGCAAATAGCTTCATTTGCTCTGCCTTCTTCAGGCCAAGCCTTCATTAAACAATCGCCTTTCGTACAACTCAAACATATTTCAAATGCAGAATCTCTATGTTTTACAACTTTACTTAATAAATCATCACTCATAGACACTTTATGGTCACATGACATAGCAGATTCTAGATCATCAGCTTTTATAAATTGGGCATACCCTATAAACGAAATAGAAAGACATAGAATTAATAGATGGTTTCTCATATCTTATAAATACTATCACGTGATAGATCAATTTTTAAACAATTAATCCTAGATACTCTAAAAATTGCAGAAGCAATATTTATGTTCTATCAATAATCAAAAAAGATAGATTATGGTTAAATAAGGAACTATGAAGAAAGAATATGTCTTTATTAATGAAGTCGGACCGCGCGATGGTCTCCAGAATCAAGATGTAAATCTTTCAGAAGATAAAAGGTTAGGATTAATCCATTCTCTTGAAGCGGCTAATATTCCTGGCATTGAAGTAGCTAGTTTTGTAAGTTCCAAAGTAGTTCCCCAAATGCAAGGCGCAAAAGAAATTGTTAAGAATCTTAAACCCTCAAACTGTGAATATTCTGTTCTTATTCCTAATATCCAAGGTTACAAAGACGCAATAGAAGCAGGTTGCAAGATTATTTCAGTTGTTCCTGCTGCCACTGAAGAAATGAATAAAAAAAATATTAACATGAGTCTTAAAGAGGCCTTAGATATTGCAAGTGAAATTATTAATTTAGGAAAGCAAGACAATATTATTACTAGAGCTTACATTGCCGTCGCCTGGGTATGTCCGTATGAAGGAAGAGTTGATGAGTCTGTAATATTAAAGATAGCTGATCAACTGATTGAAGCTGGCGCTGATGAGCTGATTCTTGCGGATACAATAGGAGCTGCTAATCCTGCAAGTGTAAAGAGTTTAGTTTCTAAAGTAGTAGACCGTTACCCTGTGCAAATTTCTGCCCACTTTCACGATACTAGAGCGATGGCTTTAGCTAATGTGTGGTCTTCTTTAGAAGTAGGTGTAAAAAAATTTGATAGTTGTATTGGCGGATTGGGAGGTTGCCCTTTTGCTCCTGGAGCTTCAGGGAATTTAGCTACAGAAGATATTGTTCACATGCTCCATCAAGCCAATTATGAAACTGGTATAAATACAAATGCCTTATTGTCTGCCGTAGAATATGCCTCAAATGCATTGGGAAATAAAATTGGAGGCCGAATGACTCCCTGGTTAAATCAACAATCTCTTTAAGTTTTATAATCCAATCTCTTAGAATGCAAAATAGGTTCTGTATAACCGCTTGGTTGAAGTCTTCCTTTAATAGCTAAATCACATGCAGCAGAAAAAGCAATTCCATCATAGTTGGGAGCCATATTATTATATTCAGAATCTCCTGAATTTTGCTCATCTACTACCAGCGCCATTTTTTTCATCGAAGAGATTACTTGTTCTTTAGTACAAAGACCGTGATGCAACCAATTTGCAATATGTTGACTGGAGATTCTGCAAGTAGCTCTGTCTTCCATTAAGCCAACGTTATTAATATCAGGCACCTTGGAACATCCGACTCCAGCGTCAATCCACCTAACGACATAACCCAGTATCCCTTGAGAGTTATTATCCAATTCATTTTGAATATTTTTTTCTGTTAAAGAATCAGGATCCTGCATGACTGGTATAGTAAGTATGTCATTAAGGCTGGCTTTCGTACGTGACTGTAATACCTCCTGCCGATCTCTTACAGATACTTGGTGATAATGGATCGCATGTAAAGTCGCAGCAGTAGGAGAAGGAACCCAAGCACAATTAGCTCCTGCTTCAGGATGCATGGCCTTATTTTCATACATGGATAACATTTCATCTGGCATGGCCCACATGCCTTTTCCTATTTGAGCTCTACCCTTAAATCCAGTCTCTAAACCTACATCTACGTTCCAATCTTCATAAGCATTAATCCACGGTTGTTGCTTCATATTAGCCTTAGGAATCATTGGACCCGCTTCCATGCTTGTGTGAATCTCATCACCTGTTCTATCTAAAAAACCTGTATTGATAAAAATAACCCTATCTTTTGCAACTCTAATACATTCTTTAAGATTAACCGTAGTCCTTCTCTCTTCGTCCATGATTCCAACCTTCACAGTTAATGGAGGAATGCCCAATGCATTTTCTACCGCGGCAAATAAATCACAAGTAAATTGAACTTCTTCGGGGCCATGCATCTTTGGCTTTACAATATAGACACTTCCAGTTCTAGAATTCTTTAAAGCACCCGTATTCAATAAATCATGTTTTGCAATACCAATTGTAAACATGGCATCTAAAATACCTTCGGGTATTTCGTTTCCGTCTTTATCTAATACTGCTGGATTGGTCATTAAGTGACCGACATTTCTTACCAAGAGAACACTTCTGCCCGGCAAGGTAAAACTATCACCTAATGGCCCAAAATAATCTCTATCTGGATTCAGAGAACGAGTCATTTCTTCCCCACCTTTCATAAAGGATTCTTTAAGATCACCTTTCATTAAACCTAGCCAATTTCTATAAGCTAGTGTCTTATCTTCAGCATCAACCGCAGCCACTGAATCCTCTAAATCTTGGATAGTAGTAACAGCCGATTCCACTAATACATCTTTAATACCAGCTGGATCATCTTTTCCAACAGAATCTTCTTTATCTACTTGAATTTCTATATGTAAGTTATTGTTTTTTAATAAAATTCCACTTGGATTATCTGCGTCACCTTTGTAGCCTACGAACTTACTTTCGCCCTTTAATTTTACGGTTGACTGATCAGATACTGTAATCTCTAGATTACCATTATTTACTTTAAACCCAGTTACTTCGTTATAGGCTCCAGAACTTAAAGCGACAGATTCATCTAGGAATTTTTTTGAAAATGCTATTACTCTATCGCCTCTTACAGGATTATAAGCCCCTCCTCTTTCAGCGCCCCCTTCTTCAGATATCATGTCAGTTCCGTATAAGGCATCGTACAAGCTTCCCCATCTTGCATTAGCGGCATTAAGTGAAAATCTGGCATTCATAACAGGAACTACCAACTGAGCTCCAGCTATAGTCTTAATCTCTTCGTCTACGTTTTCAGTGGTTATTTGGAAATCCTCTCCCTCATCCAATAAATAATTTATTTCTTTAAGAAACTCCACGTACGATTCGTGATCATGACCATTATCCTTTTTTGATAGGTGCCATTCATCGATTTGTTTTTGGAGCTCCTCACGCTTATTGAGAAGTAATTTATTTCTTGGTCCAAAATCTTCTAGAATTAATTCTAGAGAAGACCAAAATTTATCTGCATCTACATCAATACCTTTTACAACTTCTTCTCTTAAAAAGTCATCTAATTCTTTAGCTACTGTTAGACCGCCATATTGCAAAGTTTCTGTCATTTCTTGTTCCTTCTATACATAAACTGAAAGTTGGTAATCTTACAGCCATCTTAAGATGATATAAATATTATTTTTTTTTGTTTCTTATTAGGCTAGCATAGAACGTCTTAAAAATTACTAAGGAAAGAATATGTCAAACATAAACGAAGTTACAACTCTGGATATAAAAAACGAAGTAGCCGTAATTACTCTCAATTCTCCACCAGTTAACGCTCTTTCAGCTAATGTAAGAGAAGGATTAAACGAAGGCGTTAGCTCAGCAATTAATGATGAATCTGTAAAATCAATTGTAATAATCTGCGAGGGTAGAACCTTTATTGCAGGAGCAGATATAACTGAATTTGGACAAGCTCCAAAAGGCCCTTCCTTGTATGAAGTTCAAGATACAATAGAAAATTCACCTAAACCGGTGATTGCCGCAATACACGGTACAGCGCTTGGAGGCGGCCTTGAAGTTGCTCTCACCTGCCATTACCGTATAGCCGTCCCTTCGTCTAAATGTGGCCTGCCAGAAGTTAACTTAGGTCTGCTACCGGGAGCTGGCGGCACACAAAGACTGCCTAGAATTGTAGGGGCAGCTAAAGCACTGGTTATGATGACCTCAGGTGAACATGTTCCAGCTGAACAATGTCTTTCTATGGGATTAGTTGATGAAATGGCAAAAGAAGATAGCTTATTAGAAGACGCCTTAACGTTTGCCAAAAAAATAGTTTCTGAAAAAAGGCCTTTGGTCAAAGTAAGAGATGCGGAAGATAAAATTGCAGCGGATAAAGGAAATAATGCTCTTTTTGCTGATTTTAGAAAATCTATTGCACGAAAAACACGTGGCTTCTTAGCGCCTGAATATAACATTCAATGCATAGAAGCTGCTGTTAATAAACCCTTTGACGAAGGGCTAAAAATAGAACAAGAATTGTTCATGAAATTAATGACAGGTACTCAATCTGCCGCACAACGTTATATGTTCTTTGCACAAAGGCAAGTCACTAAAATACCCGATATCGAACCCGACACTGAAGTTAAAGATATTAATTCAGTGGGAGTCATAGGTGCAGGCACAATGGGAGGTGGTATCTCTATGAATTTTGCTAACGTCGGAATACCTGTGACCATTATTGAACAGAGCCAAGAACGACTTGATAAAGGACTTAGCATTATCAGAAAGAATTACGAAAACAGTGCATCCAGGGGTCGAATTACTGAAGCTCAAGTAGAAGCAAGAATGAACCTTATAGATGGCAAAACATCGATTGAAGCTCTAGATACACAAGACATGATAATAGAAGCTGTATTTGAGAACATGGATCTTAAAAAGGACATCTTCAAGCAACTAGACGGTATCTGTAAAGAAGGAGCTATCTTAGCTTCTAATACTTCTGCATTAGACGTGAATGTTATAGCTGCTGAGACTAATCGCCCCGAGGATGTAATAGGATTACATTTCTTCAGCCCTGCAAATGTAATGAGACTTTTAGAGATAGTTAGGGGAGATAAGACTTCTAAATCGGTAGTAGCCTCTTCGTTGGCAATTGCCAAGAAAATCCAAAAAATTGCAGCTGTTGTAGGGGTTTGTCCCGGATTTGTGGGCAACAGAATTCTTGCCCAACGACAAAGAGAAGCCAATAAATTAATTCTAGAAGGCGCCTTGCCGTGGGATATAGATGATGCTTTATTTGACTTTGGTTTTCCCATGGGTCCTTTTGCTATGTCTGACTTGGCTGGCCTAGATATAGGCTGGAGTAAGGATACCTCTAAGGGTGAATCATTACGGGATGTATTGTGTGAAGCTGGCCGATTAGGTCAGAAATCTGGTAAAGGCTTCTACATTTATGATGAAAATAGAAATAAGTCTCCAGATCCTGAAGTGGAAGCTTTAATTAAGAAATTTGGAGAAGAGCGTCAAATTAGAATGCGTGATGGTATTACCAAAGAAGAAATTCTGGAAAGATGTCTCTACCCAATGATTAATGAAGGATTTAAAATTCTAGAAGAAGGAATGGCCATTCGTGCTAGCGATATAGATATCGTTTGGACAAATGGTTATGGATGGCCAGTCTACGAAGGCGGTCCTATGTTTTACGGAAATACCGTAGGTTTTGATAAGGTCTTATTCTGGTTGAAGAAAGCAGAATTAGAACTTGGACCTGAATTCAAACCTTCGGCTTATCTAGAGAAAGTTGTAACTGAAGAAATTAATATATTTTAATCGTATACAACCTCAGAGATTATTAAATTTAAGTCCTTAACACCTTGACGGAAAGCTTTCTCGTTTATCTTTTCGTCATTGCCGTGAACACCTGAAAACTCATCGCCTTTAGCAATCAATGGGTTAAATCCATAACTTGCTATACCTAGATCTCGAGTAAAATGACTGTCGGTAAAACCCGTGCTGACTGAAGGAACTACACTCGAGTTGGGATAAAGATCAGAAGTGACTTCTTCTATGGCTTTAAAGAGATCTGAATCTGTTGGAGATATAGCTGAAGTAAAAGCCATAATCACTTCAACTTCTACACCTGTATCTTTAACAAGGTTTTTGAAAGTTTCAATAAATTCTTCAGCCGGTCGATCGGGGAGTATGCGGCAATCAATCTCTGCCCACGCCTCTGGTGGAATGACATTAATTTTAGAAGAACCACCCATCCTGGTCATCGAACAGGTGTCTCTGGTCAAAGCATGACGAGAAGCAGAGTATTCTTGCAGCTCT
>Ga0206679_10001663_pt1 | contig 18285 bp, 18 predicted proteins | sample M110012015metaG_FD_155464 | JGI IMG/M metagenome (GOLD analysis project Ga0206679, IMG submission 155464) | Ammonia-oxidizing marine archaeal communities from Monterey Bay, California, United States - M1 100m 12015 | ecosystem: Environmental > Aquatic > Marine > Intertidal zone | place: USA... | reverse complement strand
CCATTCTCAGACGCACTTTTCCACTCATAATATTCACTACTATGATAACGGTTAGCTAATCTTAAAGGTTCAACCGCACAAGCAAATGAGATTAAAGAAAAATTATCTAATAAAAGAAAGACAAACCGCTTTTTTTGTTCGAATTTTTGCTCTACCATTATAAACCACCTTTGCAAGAAAAACGAATTACTCAAGAATCGTTTAAATTGTATGCTTAAATAAAGCAAAAACAGGTTTATAAATCCTATTCAAGAGGTTAAGTTACAGTTTGTAGACGAATTTTTGAAATTTGAGAGTTTATTTTTTGCTGGAGTTGGAGTTAGAATGGATATTTGGAAAAAATCTGATTGGCGTAAAAAACCTAGAATACAGATGCCTGATTATCAAAACGTCAAAGTTTTGCGAGATGTAGAGTCGCAGCTTTCTAAATATCCTCCATTAGTTTTTGCTGGTGAAGCACGCAATTTAAAGCGGCAACTGGGTGATGTCGCGAACGGTAAAGGTTTCCTATTACAAGGTGGTGATTGTGCAGAAAGTTTTGAAGAATTTAGCGCGGATAATATAAGAGATACATTTCGAGTTATGTTACAAATGGCAGTTGTTCTTACGTATGGAGCAAAATGTCCGGTAATAAAAGTTGGCCGAATGGCGGGGCAATTCGCTAAACCTAGATCTTCTGATAGTGAAATAATTAATGGACTAGAGCTACCTAGTTATCGTGGAGATATTATAAATGATATAACTTTCACTTCAGAAGCCAGAAAACCAAACCCCAAAAGGATGTTGCAAGCTTATGCCCAATCAGCAGCTTCCTTGAATCTCTTGAGAGCATTTAGCCAAGGTGGTTATGCCGATATACATCATGTTCACAGTTGGACCCTTGGATTCTTAGATGGAGTAGGAGCAGAAAAATATGAAGCGGTGGCAAATCGTATCTCAGATGCACTTGATTTTATGACAGCAGCAGGGGTCACAAGCAAAAACTCTCATACTTTAGGAGCGGTTGATTTTTATACTAGCCATGAGGCTTTGTTACTGGAGTATGAAGAGGCATTGTGTCGAATAGATAGTACGACTGGCTTACCAATTGCCGGATCCGGGCACCTTATATGGATAGGTGATCGAACTAGAAAACTAGATGGAGCACATGTGGAATTTTGTAAAGGTGTTCAAAATCCAATTGGACTAAAATGTGGCCCTTCAATCAGTAAGGACGATCTTCTTAAATTAATTGAAACACTTAATCCAGAAAATGAACCTGGAAGATTAACGTTAATTGCTAGATTTGGTGCTGGGTTGGTTGGAGATCATTTACCTAACCTTATTAATGCGGTTGAACATGAGGGTTTTAAGGTAGTTTGGTCTTGTGATCCGATGCATGGAAATACGATTAAATCTTCAACAGGGTACAAAACAAGACCATTTGAAAGTGTACTGCGAGAAGTGCGAGAGTTTTTTGCTATTCATAATGCGGAAGGTAGTCATCCTGGTGGAGTTCATTTCGAAATGACAGGTAAGGATGTGACTGAATGTACTGGGGGTTTAAGAGCTGTTTCAGATGAAGATCTTTTGGATAGATACCATACAGCTTGTGACCCAAGATTGAATGCTAGCCAAGCTTTAGAGCTCGCATTTTTGGTGGCTGAAGAGATTTCTCAAAATAATAAAGTATCTCAAAAACTAGATACTCAATCATGATTTGAAGATTTATAAATAGAACAGAAAACAAACGATGGTAAAAATATAAAATGGTTAATTCCATGACAGGCTTTGCATCTTTAGAATGGATTTCAGAGGATGTTAACTACTCTTTAGAGTTAAAAAGTGTTAATGGTCGAGGGTTAGACATTCGGTCTCGCTTTCCTGAGGGATTTGACGCTTTGGAAGCTCAATTTAAATCAAACCTTGCTGGGGTTTTAAATCGAGGAAATATCTCTTTGAATTTGCGCAAAGATTCAAAGAAAACTGATGAAAGTTTTCAAATAAATAGAAATTTTTTGAAGTCAGTTTTAATTTCCCAAGAAGTTATTCAAAAAGAAGCAGAAAATAGAGGGATTTCACTTGCAGCATCTAAAGCCTCTGACTATTTAAAAATTAAAGGTGTATTAGAATATGTTAATCTTGAAGAATTAGTTTTTGAGAAAGTAACAGAATCTCTGTTAACAAATTTCAATAAAGTTTTGGCAAATTTTTTAGAATCGCGAGCCTTAGAGGGTGCTGAATTAAAAAATATTTTGTTGAAAAATATAGAGCTTATTTCCGGTTTGTTGAAAAAAATAGATAAAATTTTGATAAAAAGGCAAGTACATCTTGGGGTCAGGTTTAAGAATAATTTATCAAAGATAATTGAAAATGTGGATCAAATTGATAAAGATCGGGTGGCTCAAGAACTTGCACTTTTGACTGTAAAATCAGATGTCTCCGAGGAAGTTGATCGGTTGCACAGTCACGTTAAGAGCGCTAAAAATTTAATTAATTCAGGTTTACCGTCTGGTCGTAAGTTAGATTTTCTTCTTCAAGAGTTTAATCGCGAAACAAATACTTTATGTTCTAAGGCGAATAATATTGGTTTGACCGAAATAGGCTTGGATCTAAAAGTCGTGATAGATCAATTACGAGAGCAAGTTCAAAATGTGGAGTAAGTTATGAAGAACGATAGGCGTGGTATTCTAATAATCTTATCATCCCCCTCGGGCGCTGGAAAATCTTCTCTTGCTCGGGAGTTAATGAAGTGGGATGAGAATATAATCTTTTCGGTTTCGTCTACTACACGAGATGCTAGACCTGGAGAGGAGAATGGGCGGGAATATAATTTTACCACAATTGATGAATTCAAAATTTTAGTAGATTCTGACAAGATGTTGGAACATGCGGAAGTTTTTGGAAACATGTATGGCTCACCTATCCAACCGGTTAAAAAAGCATTGAGGAACGGAAGTGACGTTTTGTTTGATATTGATTGGCAAGGGGGGCAACAGATAAGTAATTCATCTTTACAGGACGATGTGATTAGTTTTTTTATTTTGCCACCATCCATTAACGAATTAGAAAGCCGTTTACTTAACCGTGCCCAAGATAGTGCGCAAGTTGTAAGTGATCGTATGAAGAAGTCAAAGTCTGAGATCAGTCATTGGGGTGAGTATGATTATGTGCTGATAAACAAAGATTTAAAAGTAACAGGAGAATGTATTAAGAATATTTTGGTTGCCGAGCGTATGAGGCGAACGCGACAGCCAAAATTAGTTGATCACGTTAGAAATTTGCAAAATGAATATACTGAAATTGAAGGAAAAATTTAATGGCTTTATATGCGCTTGACGGGGTTCAACCTGTGCTACCTGAAGAAGAAAGTTTTTGGATAGCTGATGATGCGAATGTTATTGGCCATGTTCTTTTAGAAAAAGGCGTCTCAGTTTGGTTTGGCGCTACAATAAGAGGTGATAATGAGGTCATAAAAATTGGTGCTGGATCAAACATACAAGAGAACTCTGTTTTACATACAGATATTGGGTACCCTTTAAAAATTGGAATAAACTGCACGATTGGTCACAAAGCGATGCTTCACGGTTGTAACATTGGGCATAATAGTCTCATTGGTATGGGAGCTACTATTTTAAATGGTGCAATAATAGGGGAGAACTGTTTAATTGGAGCTGGTGCGCTTATACCCGAAGGAAAAGAAATTCAAGCGGGATCTTTGGTCATGGGGGTTCCTGGTAGAATAGTTAAAAAACTTGATGATCAGGCCATTAAGGGGATAAAAAATTCAGCATTATGGTATCAGCAGAATATGTTAAGATTTAAAACGCGTTTAATAAAATTATGAGTTAATAAGAAGTGTTCACATTAAATATTTACAAAACAGAAATTAGCCTTAGTTATCAGTATATGATAGAAAATGTTTGAAATGCTCTTTAGTTCTCATAATTAGAGGGAAGATTTTGAGGTTTTAATGTATGATTTGAAAAAAATTCGAAATGAATTTCCAATATTGGCTCGTGAAGTGCATGGTAAGCCCTTAATATATCTTGATAATGGTGCATCTGCTCAAAAACCAAGTTGCGTAATAGACGTAATGACAAATACTTATGCAAATGAATATTCAAACGTGCATCGAGGCCTTCATTATTTATCCAATTTAGCTACTGAGAATTACGAAGCTGTTCGAGAAAAAGTTAAGCGATTTTTGGGAGCAGAGTATTTAGATGAGATTTTACTAAATTCTGGCACAACTGAAGGAATCAACATGATTTCTTATGGGTGGGCTGCTCCAAGATTAAAAGCTGGTGATGAAATTATTTTGTCTGTTATGGAGCACCATGCAAATATAGTGCCTTGGCATTTTTTAAGAGAACGTCAGGGAGTGGTGCTTAAATGGGTGGAACCAAATATAACTGGAGAATTGGACCCACAAGAAGTATTAAATGCTATTACTTCTAAAACAAAATTGATTGCGATCACACAGATGTCTAATGTTTTGGGAACAGTCGTGGATGTAAAGAAAATATGTGAAGGCGTTAAGGACAGAGACATTGCTGTACTGGTGGATGGTAGCCAATCTGCAGTACACATGCCAATTAACGTAAAAGAGCTTGGTTGCGACTTTTTTACGATTACGGGGCATAAACTTTACGGACCTTCGGGTTCTGGAGCCGTCTATGTGAAACGAGAAAGATCAAATGAAATGAGACCTTTTATGGGCGGTGGAGATATGATCAGAGAGGTTAGTAAAGAATTAGTTAGTTATAATGAAGCACCTCATAAATTTGAGGCTGGGACGCCCCCCATTGTGGGATCTATAGGTCTTGGCGTTGCGCTTGATTATTTAATGTCAATCGGAATGCAAAATATTTACAACCATGAAGAACAGTTGAAAAATTATGCTCAAATAAAATTAGAGAACTTAGATTGGTTGGATATTCAAGGTAATGCTTCTAATAAGGGTGCTATTTTTTCTTTTACAATGCGCGGAAATGCGCATGCTCATGATATATCCACGATAGTCGATCGGCGTGGAATTGCAGTGCGAGCAGGTCATCATTGTGCACAGCCATTAATGGAATTTTTGAAAATCAGTGCGACTTGTCGGGCTAGTTTTGGAATGTATAACACTACTGCAGAAATTGACAAATTAACTTCAGCTTTAGAGTTTGCTCACGAATTATTTGATTAATTGGTATAGTTTTATATTTGCACAGTGAAAATTTTTAATTTTAATTTCAATTTGAAAGGTTTCGCATGAAAATCTCAATACGAAGTGTAACAGAAAAAGATTTTACAGAATGGTGCGGTTTGTGGGAAAAATATTTAATTTTTTATAAAACTCACTTAAGTGAAGAGATCTATAAAAATACTTTTAAAAAATTAATAGATATTAATGTCAAATCTCAGAATGCTTTTGTAGCAGAAGTAAACAACAAATTAATTGGTTTAGCACACTATATTTATCATAACGATAATTGGAAACTTGAGGACTCAACATATTTGCAGGACTTATATACGGTGCCAGATTTTAGAGGGCAGGGCGTTGGACGTCAGTTAATCGAGGCAGTTTATCAAGCTGCTGATGATAACAATAGCCCTGCGGTCTATTGGCAGACAGAAAAATCTAATAAAACTGCTAGGGTGCTTTATGATAAGATAGCACGTTTGGCCCCATTTATTATTTACGAGCGATAGTTTTTTAATAAATTTTTGACTTTTTTTAATCTAGTAAGCAGATTTTTAGGGAATAATATTTGTGTAAATTATAAAAATTTTATTATATCAGTAAAATGTGAATTTGGGATTAAGTGTATGAATAATATAGATAATAAAGAGTTGATTAAAAAACTACATGATATCTGGAATACTAATAATATTAGTGCTGTACCTGATGTGTATTCAAAAAATGTAGTTGTCCATTGGTCGAAAAGTAGTGAGAGCCCTAACTCTGTAGGTCATGTTGGAATAAGGCAGGCCATTACAGATACCTTGCGCGCGTTTCCAGATTGGCACGAAAATATTGTTGATATCATAGCAGAAGATGATAAAATTGTGACACGTTACGTCTCAACAGGAACGCACATTGGTAACTATCAGGGTGTTGTGCCGACAGGTAATAAAATAAAAGTGGATGAAATTTCAATCTTTAGTATTAAAAATGGTAAAGTAACGGAACAATGGTGTTTAGTGGACGATCTTGCGCTGCTTGAGCAATTAAGAAATTCATAACATATTTTTATTTTGATCATTTGTCGCAGCAAGAACTGTTTACTTTAAATACTTTTTGCTATTTTTAGTTATAAAATATTGGATGGTTAAATATGATTAATAAGATGATAAAAGTTTTTCACGCAAATTCGTTAAGCCATCTTATAATTATTTTTACTGTTTTTGCGGTGACTGGTAGTTTATCTGTAACGGTCTCTGAGCCAATTATAGAGTTTATTAATTTAAAGAACCTTATTACATTTTATCCATTTTATTTGATAGTAAAAGTATTAGTTATAATAATTTCCTATAATATACTTTTAATTTCTTTTGGTACCCTTGTAGGTCAATTTTCATATTTTTCTAATATGCAAAAAAAGTTTCTAAGAAGGTTTAAAATTATTAAATAACATATTGATTAATAATTAAAAAGTGAGAAACACATGTTTATAGCCATGAACCGGTTTAAAATCGTTTTAGGTCGAGAGCAGGAGTTTGAACAAATCTGGCGAGAAAGAGATAGTCATTTAGATAATGTTCCAGGTTTTATTAAATTCCACTTAATAAAGGGTGAGAAATCTGAGGATCATACTCTGTATTCTTCACACAGCACTTGGAAAGATAAAACAGATTTTTTAAACTGGACTAAATCTCAATCGTTTCGCGATGCCCACAAGGGCGCAGGTCAGCATGGTGAGATGTACTTAGGTCATCCAGTCTTTGAAGGGTTCGAGGTGGTGTTATAAATGCTTAAAAGCTGTAAATTATCATGCTTGATAAATTTTTAGATAATACTGCTAAAAAGAAAATAACACAAAAACTCACTTAATTATTTATAGAAATATTATCCCGTAATTTATTCGTAGTTATAATCTTTTTCTGAAACTAATTCTAACCAATTTGCGACTTGCCCGTTCTGTGCTTCTTGGATGGCAATATGTGTCATATAGTTTTCTTTAGTGGCGCCATGCCAATGTTCCTCATTGGGTGGAATCCAAATAGTGTCTCCAATGTTCATTAACTTTGGTTTTTCTCCTCGCACGCAAATTAGACCTTTGCCGTGAATTATATAGAGTGTTTGGCCAAGTGGATGGGTGTGCCATGCTGTTCGAGACCCAGGTTCAAAGTTAACTTGTAACGCTCTTACTCGAGCTGGTTCTGGCGCTTCAAAGATGCTGTCTTGCCAAACTGTTCCGGTGAACCATTTATTTGTTGCTTTTTTAGAAGGCCGACTTCCAGTTTTTATAATTTGCATTTGAATTCCCTTATTTTGCCATTTCGTACTTACGCTAACTTTAAATGGAAATTTTAGGCGGTATCAAGTTGATAAAACTATGGGATTACTTAAGATTAAGGATAGTGTAACAGAAAGATTATATCTCAGGAGAAAATTTCATGTTATCTGTATCTGAAAAAAGTTTAAGAGAGCTTTACGGTGATGTAAGTCCAGTTGCTGCCGTAAAGACAATTGATTGGCTTGATGAAAATTGTGTAAAATTTATTACTAACTCAACTTTTTGTATTCTTGCAACCTCTGACGGAACTGGCTTGGATGTGTCTCCAAAAGGTGATCCAGCAGGTTTTGTAAAGGTAGTAGATAAAAAATCACTAATAATTCCAGACCGGCCAGGCAATAATCGCATCGATGGCCTCTTAAATTTGCTAAAGCATCCAAATGTTGGAATGTTGTTTTTTATACCTACAGTGGATGAAACTTTGAGAATAAATGGAACAGCTGAAATTCTCACAGATCCAGCAATTTGTGAGAATTATGCCTTAAATGAGCGAATTCCAAAAACTGTTACTAAAATAATTGTTAATGAAGTGTTTATGCATTGTGGAAAAGCCCCGCTAAGAGGTGGACTTTGGAAACCTAATACCTGGCCCCAAAAAAGGCCACTACCAAATCTTTATGAGATTGTTAAGGGGCATGCGAAAGGTCACTATGTACCAGATTTAACACAAGACGAAATTCAAAAAGATTACAAAAAAACACTATATTAATTGTTATCTCGCTTAAGTGCCTGTGCCATACAGTGTATTCCACCACCTGTTTTTGATATCTCTGATGTGTCAATCAAAGCTACTTCAAATCCCCTAGCTTTTAGTTGCTCTGCAAGCGTTTTTGAAGCAGTAGGAGCGATAACGCGATCTTTTCCAATAGACATAAAATTGCAACCCAAAGCCATCGTATCTTGAAAGGGTACATCTATTATCTCGTGACCTTTAGATTTTAACCAATCAACAATCCCGGGTTCTGTGCATGCTAAACATACAGCAGTTAATTTTTCTGCAATCGGGACTACCATTAAATCGATGTGCACATAATATTCGTCAATAAATGCTAACTTTGTCTCCCAACCTTCAGCATCAAACCATTGTTTTACTTGCAGAGCACCTTCTTCTTGTGTTCGAGCCCCACCACAGCCAATTAAAACACAACCCTCTTCAATAACGTTAAAGTCACCACCTTCAAAAGTACCGGCTGTAACCATGTCATAAATTGGGATTCCGAGCTCCTCGTAGGCTCTTATAGCAGCATAGTTTTCACCTCTACGCCACCAATTTGCCATTGCAGTTATTATTGGCCCATAGGGCGTCATAACGGAGCTATCTCTCGAGTATACTTGCATTGGGAGCTCAGGCTCAGGTTTCAACATATGTATTTTTACGCCAAAATGCTCATAAGCAGATACAAGTTCTGCATGCTGTGCTTGTGCTACTTGAATATTGCAAGGTGCTTCGCGAAGGTGTTTACGAGATAAACTGGATGTCGATAGATGTCTTAAGTGTGCTGGCGAACCTAAAAGCACATCAGTCAATCGATCAGTTTCATTTTTAAATCCAAAAGTGGATAATGGTGATGTGTTTCCATTAATAGATCTTCGTTTAAGGCTAAACTTTTCAGGTACGTGTTGTGAATCTAGGGTCATTTGATTTCTCCAGTTAACCTATATTTATTTAATTTGTGCTAATAATTTCATCGTGTCAAAAGCTTATTATTAAAATATAATACTTCTTGAATATTTAATTGGTTTTTTTATGGCAATCTCTCCCAATTTTCCCAAGTTATTTCGCGTCCTGGAAAAGCTACTTTAGTAAACCACCAATCAGTTTTAATCCATTTTTTAACTGTTGCAAATAAATTAGCATCTAGTCCCGTTAATGCTTCGCTTTCTCTAATCCACAAAATTGTTTCCGCATCAAATGATAATTTGGATGTTGGATTAATATAAATACAGCCCAAGCATTTGCTTTCATCAGTGGACATTACTGTAAAAGCAAATGAACTTTTGATTTCAAATTCTTTTTGATGCCATCCAAGATCAATTAAATTTTCCTCTATGGTTAATCCAGTAGGCCAATCATCATTAGGACCAAATACACCTTTAAGATGATTAGTACTGCTCATAACTGCATCATAGTCTTTTATTAAATCATTAACCGTTAACATTCGGACATTGTACATTTCGGTATTTATGCCCTTTGGTACAATGGCATTTTTAGGCACAAAGGAATTTTTCATTAGGTAATTTCTCTCATTAAACTGAATTTACCTTATAAAAGTTCTTTCGTAACAGCCTCAATACTTTCTCGTAATATTCCGCCGATCTTATCGATATCTTTCGTTGTTAAGATTAGTGTGGGCGATAGTATTAATATATTTCCTAAAGGACGAGCAATTAATCCACGTTTCTGAGCGTGTTGTTGTAGGCGTAGTGCAACATTTTTATCATCATGGAATGCAAGTTTAGTTTCTTTATTTTCAACAAATTCTATTCCCATCATGAAGTGACTACCTCGAACTTCACCAACAATATCTAGATCTGACAATCCTTTTAAAGTATTTTCGAAGTATTTCCCGGTGGTTTGAACTTGTTGGGGAATTTTTTCACTTTCTAAGATTTCGATGTTTGCTAAGGCTGCTGCTGCTGCAGCTGGATGCCCTGAATAGGTCATTCCATGAAGAAATTTTGCCCCAGGTTCAGAAATGACGTCATATATTTCATCTGAAACAATTGTTGCTGCGAGGGGTTGGTATCCCGAGGTTAAACCTTTTGCAGTATTAATTATATCTGGTTGCATTTCATACTTGTCTTTAGAGGAAAACATATGGCCTAAACGCCCAAATGCGGTTACCACTTCGTCCGCAATGTACTTTATATCGTGTTCTGTTGTTATTTCCCGCATTCGTTTATGGTACCCGTCTGGAGCAACAATAACACCTCCTGCGCCCATTAAAGGTTCGGCGATAAACGCAGCTATATTTTCTGCTCCAATATCATTTATACTTGCGATCATGTCTTCAGCTAAAACTTCCAGAAATTCTTCATCTGTCATATTATCTGCTTCCCTATACGAATATGGGGACCGCAAGTGATGAACAATACTATCTTCTGTATCCCAGCCCTCGCTATAAGCTGGAGTAGTCATCGCCATCGCTAAATGGGTTGATCCGTGATAGGCTCCGATGCGAGAAAGCACTTTCTTTTTTTGAGTTTTCCCGAGCCTATTATTATAATGATGGAGCATTCTTATTGAAGTGTCATTTGCTACTGATCCAGAATTGCTAAAATAAACTCTATTAAGATTCCCTGGTGCAATATCTGCTATTTTTTTTGCTAGTGCCGCTGCCGTTGGATGAGTAAAGTTATAAAATGTGGAGTAAAAATCGAGTGTTTTTAATTGCTCTGTGACAGCATCGATTATTTCTCGTCGGCCGTGGCCAACATTGACGCACCATAGTCCACCAATGCCGTCAATAAGTTTATTTCCCTCACTATCGGTAACGTAGGCTCCTTCAGCTTCTACAATTACTGTCCGTGCATCCGCCTGTTTTAATCCATTAAGATCAGCAAATGATTGAATTAAGTGAGCATCGTTGGTGATAATTTCGTCAGTGTTAAACTTATTCATTTGGTCCTCATTTATAAATTAATAATGAAAGTTTAAGCTCAGATGTGCTGTGCTGTAAATAGCTTCTCTTTCTTGGGTAAAAAAAATATTTACAGCCGACACTAAACTCGCCATGGTTTGAAGCGAATAGATTTATTAGAATGGGATGGCCAGTATGACTAAGTTAAATCAAATGATAAATTCTGATGCATTGCATTGGCGCTGTATAGGACCTCCAAGAGGTGGAAGGGTAGTAGCGGTTTCAGGAGATTATCATGACGCTATGACTTTTTATTTTGGCGCTTGCGCAGGTGGAATATGGAAGACCACGGATGGAGGAACATATTGGGAATGTGTGTCTGATGGATATTTGACAAGCGCTACAATAGGTGCACTTGCAGTCGCACCCTCTGATAGCAATGTAATTTATGCGGGCACTGGGGAAACTACGATTAGAATTGATGTCTCATTTGGTGATGGCATGTATAAATCTACTGATGCTGGAAGAACGTGGAAACATATAGGATTGGAAAACACAAAACAAATTGGTGAAATTCGAATTGATCCTAATAATCCGGATCTCGTTTATGTGGCTGCATTTGGTGATGCCTTTGGGCCTAGTTCCGATAGAGGCGTATATCGATCTACTAATGGGGGTAGTAATTGGGAACGAATTTTATATCAAAGCGATAAAGCTGGAGCAATTGATCTTTCAATGGATCCATCTAACCCCAGAATTTTGTTTGCTGCAATGTGGGAAGCCAATAGAAAATTTTGGCACCTGTCTTCTGGTGGTCCAGGAAGCGCTTTATTTAGATCAATGGATGGGGGAGATACTTGGGAAGAAGTATCTATTAATATTGGATTCGCAAAAGGTCTATTGGGAAAGATTGGGGTGAGTATTTCTGCTGCTAAGCAGGGAAGAGTGTTTGCATTAGTTGAAGGTGATGAAGATAACACAGGGCTTTACTTATCTGAAGATTATGGTGTCAGTTGGAAATTAAGATGTCCCAACAGGGATTTGATCCACAGACCGTGGTATTATACTCATATTTTCTCTGATCCGGCTAATGCTGATACTGTATATGTTACTAATTTCCAAATGTGGAAGTCTACTGATGGGGGTACTAGCTTTCACGAAATAACAACTCCCCATGGCGACAATCATGATCTTTGGATCGATCCATTAAATCCAAAAAGAATGATAGAGGGTAATGATGGAGGGGCCTGTGTAAGTTTTAATGGTGGCAATAGTTGGTCTTCAATTTACAACCAGAATACCGCCCAATTCTATAGGATGGATATTGATAATCAATACCCTTACCGCGTATACGCAACACAGCAAGATAATACCTCAATTTCTGTTCCCAGTCAGACTGAATGGGGCATGATAACCCTCGGTGATACGACTTTGCCAGGCACAGGGGAAAGTGGTTTTATAGCTGTCCATCCTGAAGATCCTAACATTGTTTATATTGGTGCTGTCGGTTCGAGCCCTGGGGGAAACGGTGCCCTGCAGAGATATGATCATAATACTCGGCAAATGAAATTAATTAATGTTTGGCCAGAAGAATCCACTGGTTTAGCACCAAAAGATCTGAAATATAGATTTGCTTGGACGTTTCCAATCATATTCTCTCCACATGATAGTGGTACTATTTATGTTGGTGGAAACCATGTATTTAGAACAAGAGATGAGGGTATGAGTTGGGATTGCATTTCGCCTGATCTGAGCAGAAATGACGTTGAAAAACTTGATTTTTCTGGTGGTCCGTTAACGAGAGATAGCGCTGGTGCCGAACAATATGCGACCTGTGCCTCAGTGGTTGAATCGATACACAGAAAAGGAGAGTTGTGGGTTTCGACTGATGATGGGTTGGTCCATGTAAGTAGGAATGAGGGTCATACGTGGGAGAATGTTACTCCTAGTGATATGCCTGAATGGGCTTACGTCGGTAATGTAGAAATATCCACGCATGAACCAGACACAGTTTATATTTCGGCCACAAGATTTAAATTGTCTGACTATAAGCCATATTTATTTAAAAGCACGGATAGTGGCCGGAATTGGTCGGTGATTTCAAGCTCATTACCACAAAATGAAATTACGAGAGTTATTCGGTCAGATATTAAGCAACCTGGTTTGCTTTTTACTGGTACCGAGACTGGTCTTTTTGTTTCAAATAATGACGGCAAATTATGGAACCGGATGAAAGGAAAGTTTCCGGTTGTTCCTGTTTATGACCTAAAGGTAAAAGATGATGATTTGGTCGTGGCCACTCATGGCAGATCTTTTTGGATTTTGGACGATATTTCTCCTTTGCGCTCTATTGATGGGGATGCCTCAAGTTTTGAATTAATAGAGCCAAGAGCCGCAATCCGTCAAAATATTCATTGGAGTGCTGGAATATTTAATGGAGATGGAAAAGATTACAGCCCAGCATTTGGTGTTAATGGAACCTCTTATATGACTGAGTTGCCCAATGGAAAAAAAGAACGAAAGTATTTAGATACTGGAGAAAATCCGCCACTAGGAGCTATTATATATTATTGGCTGGATGAAAAAAGTGTTGGCAAAGATGTTAAAATTTTCGTCAAAGATAGGTTGGGAAAGACTATTGCTAATTGTGATTCATCAAATAAAAAAGCTGATGATCGTCGGAAACCTAGTTCTTATGAAGGGTTGAATAGGTTTGTATGGGATTTAACTGAAGATGGCCCAATAGTTTTGGACAATAGTTTAAAAGTGAAAAAGTATGAGCCATTTTCAAAAAAGGGTGGTGGGCCGTCTGGAGCTAAAGTAAATCCTGGAAAGTATAAGGTGGTATTAGATGTCGATGGCGATGTTAAAGACCGTGAATTGGAAGTAATATGTGATCCTAGAATAGAGGTTTCAGAAGATGATCTTGTCTTGCAACACGATCTATATGGAAGTGTTTTATCTAAACTTTCTGAATTAAATATCGCAGTTAATAGAATTCGATTAATGAAGCAACAGCTTCAAAATATGCATAAGATTATTCCAGATGAAAGTGAGAAAGTGGATGTATTGATGGAGCAATTAGACAAGATAGAAGGTCAGTTGATTGATACAAAAAGGGAGACGCCACGTGATGTTTTACGTCATGCGGCTGGATTTGATGATACTTTAATTGACTTGCTTTGGGTTATTAAAATAGCTGATACTAAGCCACCATCCCAAACAAAAGAAGTAACTGAGGATGTTTTCTACAAGGTTGATACTATATTGACGGCATTAGATAAATTAATCAGTACAGATATTTCGGATTTTAATGTATTAATTGCCAAGGCGAGTCCTCCAGCAATCTCTGCCAGCAGTATTGGTGCTCCTAAGACCGGATGGTAGTTGCATATTAAATGTTGGAAAACATTCGAAACTTATTATTTCTGAAAAGCAATCTTGCACGAATATTTGTAGCTGATTTTATTGTCCGAGGATTTTATCAAATTGGTAAGACCCCGTTATTACCGCTCTTTGCTGCATCTATTGGTGCTGGTGAATTGATCATCGGCTTTATAGTTTCAATTTCCACAATGACGGGAATGTTGTTAAAGCCCTTGTTTGGAATGCTTTCAGATAGATGGGGCAGAAAGATTTGGTTACTTGCTGCGACCCTCTTGTTTTCTGGAATTCCTTTTTTGTACCAATTTGTTTCAACAGAACAAGAATTAATGGTGTTAAGGTTATTTCATGGCATTTCAACTGCAATATTTGGGCCAGTAAGTTTAGCTTATGTTGCAGGAATTAATGTATATAATCTTGGGGCAAGAATGGCATTTTTTGGAATGTCGCGATTACTCGCCTCATTGATTGCACCTTTATTAGCTAGTGCATTATTAACTTTTTTAAGCTTTGAGATGGTTTTTTTGTTAATCGGAATTTGTTCATTATTTGCCATGATACCAATTTTCTTAATGTCTGATAATTATGTTGATAAGCCTTCAGATCATGTTCCGATTCTTAAACAGTTTTATAGTTCCCTTGGCTACAGTATAAAAATTCCAGCAATTTGGTTGGCAGGGTTTTTGGAATTATTAGTTTACTTAACCATCTATGCTGTTAAGGCATTTTTGCCATTGTTTATAATTTCGCAGGAAGGTGGAACAGTTTTACAGGCTGGTTTGTTTTTTTTCGTGCAAGAGCTTGCTCACGTTATATTCCGTCCAGTTGGTGGAAAGTTATCTGATGAATATGGACAGATTTTGGTAATTAGTTTTGGTATGATGCTAATCTCATTGGGATTATATTTTTTGACTAATCTAATTGATGATTTATTTTTATTGCCTGCCGTTTTATTTGGTATAGGTCAGGGATTAATTTTTCCTTCGAGTGTTGCCCTTCTTTCAAAGAATGCCCATGATAATTATCTTGGAGCTGCAATGGGTTTTTATGGTGCTCTTCGAAATCTAGGAAAAGTGATTGGTCCAATAATCGCAGGTATACTCTTAAGCATATTTAGTTACGCCACTGTGTTTAATATTCTAGCAGGGATTATTATAATAGCTTTAATAGTTTTGATGTTTTTTTGGCATAAAAAAAGAAAGTATGAAAAGGTGTAAAATGGAACCAGCTGTTATAATTAAAGAAAACGAATGCGTTTGGGAATTCGATGAAGAATTTCCAGGTTTGCATTATCAATTATTGATTGACTCAACTAAAATGGAAAGTCACGGTTTATCGCTTGGTGTCGTGGCGCTTAAACCAGGCGCTGAGTTACCCTTACATCATCATAGCCCACAGGAGATTTATATAATTAAAACGGGCAAAGGGCTACTTTTAAGTAAGACACATGCTCGAGAGGTTTTTCCAGAAACAAGTATATATATACCAAAAAATGAGAAACATGGGCTAAGAAATATAGGAAAGGTTACTCTTTCATTATATTGGATTTTTCCAACTGATTGCTGGAAAGATGTTAAGTATTTATACAATGATGCCGAGCCTTAATATTGCTTTTATCTATTTAGTATAATTTGTGGTTTGTTATAATAATTCAATAATAAGCAAGAAGTGAAAATGTGTGGGTAATTTTGTGTTGGAATAGTAATGGGTTGTATTAACTACGTTAAGTAATTAAATATGCCGTCTAATTAAATTTATTTTTACTAATATCAGAATTGGATCATATGATGGCGAAAGAAACAGAAACTGCAGAAAATGTTAGTAATGGAGCCGCTGAAACTACTGAATCTCCTACTGTCAATATCGATGGTGAAAGTCATCGGGTGAGTGACATGAATGAAAAATCTCGTAATATAGTTAACTTTTTGCGCCGGTTAGATCGAGATATTCAAGAAAATCGTTTTTCCCTTGATAGAGATATGCTGGCTAGAAAGCAGGCTTTAATTGATCTAAAAGGATCCATTAAAGAGAAGGATTAACCTAAACAATTTATTTCAAGTTAACCAAACTTATGTATTTAAGAGTAAATGCACTATGAGTGGAAAGGCTTATTTGGGTCAAGATTAATGGATGAAACTAAAAAAAATGATCCAAGTGATACAATAACTTTGGAAATGGCCGTTAGACGGGTCTGCGAGGCTAATGGCCGTCGAAAGAGTGTTGCTTCCATAAGACGTTTGGTAGGGTCAAATTTTGATAATTTTGGACCTAAAGAAGCTTGTGCTTCTTTGCAAAATTTAGGCTTTGAGGCTCAATTTATTCATGTATCTTTACAGCAACTTGAATTGGAAGATATTCCCTTAATAGCTTTTGATGTAGATCAAACCCCCATCGTATTACTCGAGAGAAAAGTTGATGGTTCGTTTACCATAATTAGAGATGGAAAAGCAAAAAAAATTGAAGATATTGATCAAGAGCAGTTTGAAAATCTCTTCTCGGGTTATGTGATATCCGTTAGAAAACTTTCTGACTTTGAAATGCAGCAAAGTCGTGGGCATTGGTTTTTTGGAGCTTTTAAAAGTAGCAGGTGGTTGTACGCTCAGGTTATCGTTGCTTCTGTAATTTCGAATTTTTTAGCCTTAACGACATCGATTTTCACAATGACTGTGTATGACAGAATAATACCAAACTCTGCTGTGGATAGTTTAATTGCACTAAGTATTGGTGTGGTGATAGCTTTAACCTTTGATTTTATGATAAGAACAATTAGAGGAAGATTTATTGATAAAGCGAGCAAGGCTGCTGACATAGAAGTGTCAAACACTCTTTTTGATAGGGTTTTATCTCTGACACCAGCTGAGCAAAATCAAAAAACTGGAGCAATGGCCAGTATAATAAAAGAATTTGAAACATTAAGAGAGTTTTTTACTTCATCAACATTAGTAATATTAGTTGACCTACCTTTTGCCTTCTTTTTTATATATGTGATTTCTCTTATTGCAGGACCAATGGCTCTAGTGCCACTTGTAGCAGTTCCAGTTGTTGTTGTTGTGGGGCTTTTAATTCAACCATTCATTGCACGCTTAACAAAGGCTACGCAACAAACTGGTATGAATAAGCAATCAGTTCTTGTTGAAACACTATCTGGTATTGAGACGGTAAATGCTACAGGATCAGGTCAGTTGATGAAGTCTCGTTATATTGAAGCTTTAATAGGTCAATCTCAATCAGGTGGGAAGTCTCGAAATATTAGTCAATTTTTGGTAAATTTCTCGGCATCGGTACAGCAATATGCACAAGTTGGTGCAATTTTTTATGGCGTATTTCTAATAAGAGATGGTTTGATAACACAAGGCGCATTAATTGCTGCTGTCATATTGGGTGGTCGAACGCTAGCACCTCTTGCCCAATTGGCAAATGCTTTAACTCGGGTTAATGGCGCATTAACTGCTTATAAATCGCTAAATGCTTTACTTAAAAACTTTAATAATAGCAGTGTTAACGATCATTACGTTAGTCGCCCAAAAGTCATCGGATCAATTGAATTCAAAAATGTAAGTTTTTCATTTCCCGGAGCGGTTGAACCAACAATAAAGAACCTATCAATTAAAATTAACCCAGGTCAAAAGGTAGCGGTAGTTGGTAAAATGGGCTCAGGGAAGTCTACCGTCATCAAATTAATTTCGGGGCTCTACGAACCTACTGAGGGCGCAGTGTTAATTGATGGAATAGATGTGCGACAGTTAGATAAAACAGATTTACAACACAATATTGGAGTTATGCTACAAGAGTCTTGGCTTTTTTCTGGAACAATTAAAGAAATATTCAATTGG
>Ga0206679_10001659_pt1 | contig 18322 bp, 8 predicted proteins | sample M110012015metaG_FD_155464 | JGI IMG/M metagenome (GOLD analysis project Ga0206679, IMG submission 155464) | Ammonia-oxidizing marine archaeal communities from Monterey Bay, California, United States - M1 100m 12015 | ecosystem: Environmental > Aquatic > Marine > Intertidal zone | place: USA... | reverse complement strand
TATTCTTTAGATGGAGGAACTACAACTACTACTAATCCTGTTTTTAGTGGATTAAGTGTTGGAACATACCTCTGTACAGTAACAGATGCTAATGGGTGTATTCAAAATAAATTAGTAAATATTGAGGAACCCTCTCAAATTACTGCAAATATTGTTCCTACAAATGTATTGTGTAATGGGGACGCAACTGGGAGTATAATTGTAAGTAATGTAAATGGTTCGAATGGGCCTTCATACTCATTTTCTTGGTCAAATGGTTCGAATGATTCTATTAATCAAAATCTATATAGTGGTACTTATTATTTAACTATTTCGGACAATAATGGTTGTACTAATATTTTTACAGAGATTATAACTGAGCCTGCTATTTTAAGTGCTACAATGTCTTTTGTTAATACTTCTTTAAATGGATTCAATGACGGAAATATTTCTGCAAATATTTCAGGAGGAACTACTCCATACCTGTATAGTTGGAGTGGACCAAATAGTTTTTCAAGTTCATCATCTTTTATTAATGGACTTTATGCAGGTATATATATTCTGGAAATAACTGATGGGAATGGCTGTCAACAAACTTTCGCCCAAACAATAACTGAACCAAATTGCAATATTAATATTGATAGCACATATGTCCCTCTAGTTTGTTTTGGTGATTCAGCAATTTTTAGTTGGCTGAACAGTTCAGGATTGGCTCCATATGAAAATACTTTGATAAACTCAAATGGAGATACTATTGTTAATGAAGCTAATTATAATTACCCGCCTATTCCATTGCAACTTCCTGCAGGCGTGTATGATTTACTTGTAGTAGATGCTGCTGGCTGTAGTGCTATATTAAATATGCCAATAGAGAGTCCTGATACTATTATTATTAATCTATCACTAACAGATGTTATGTGTTTTGGAGAAGACAATGGGGCTGTTTCATTATCAGTTTCTGGAGGTGTTTTACCATACAATATTGATTGGGGAGGAGTGAATCAAAATCAATTAATTGCAGGAAATTACAATGTTTTTGTAATTGATGAAAATGGTTGTAATTCAGAAATAGTCAATTATGAAATAGATGAACCTGATCAATTACAAATTGATAGTGTGGTGACTAGTATGGTTTCTTGTAACCCTGGTAATGATGGAACTGCAACTCTTTTTGCAACTGGAGGAACTCTTCCTTATTTTTATTTATGGTCAAATACTACTACAAGTCAATCAGCTCAAAATTTAATTAGTGGAATCTATAATGTTACTATTTATGATGACAACTTATGTACTGCTAATTCTATAGGAATTCAAATTTCTAATGCTCCTCAACTAGATATTACTATTAGCGAAACAGAAATTAGTTGTTATAATAATAATGACGGGACATTAGCAGTAAATTTAGTTAATGGTACTTCCCCTTTAATATATACATGGTATAATGATTTAAATCCTAATGTGATTATTAGTTCTGATTCTGTAGTTTTAAATCTTACTAGTGGGAATTACATTACTATGATAACTGATGCTTATGGCTGTATTGATCAAGATACTTTTACTTTAACAAACCCTTCTTTAATTAATTTCACCCTTGCTTCAACTAATTCAACATCATCTAACGGTGCAAATGATGGATGGATTAATGTAACTGCATTGTCAGGAGGTCAAGCACCATTTTCTTTTAATTGGGTTGGTCCTAATAGCTTTAGCTCTTCTCTTCAGAATATCATCAATTTATCTCCTGGAACATACTCATTAACTATTACTGATTCAAATGGCTGTTCAACTTCTCAATCCTCAATAATTAATGAATATTTTTGTGATATTTCAAATGATTTAGCTATTGTTCAGCCAATATGCTTTGGTGGTAATGGGACGATTACCTGGTTAAATTTAGGAGGAAACGGAAGCCCTCCTATATATACTAATCTAATTACTGATTTAAATTCATCTGATACTCTCTTTTATAGTTTTGGGGATTCAAGCTCTATTCCATTATCTATTGGGTCATACTCCTTACAAGTGTCTGATCAATATGGCTGTACCATTGATGAATTAATTAATATAATTGAACCAACAACAGCTTTATCAATTGCAAATATTTATATCGTTAATAATATTTCTTGTAATGGATATAATGATGGGGCGATTACAGTTGATGTAACTGGAGGAGTTGGTGCTTTTATTTATGAATGGGATGATATCAACTACCAAACAACTCAACTTGCAATTGGATTAATTGCTGATACTTTTTCAGTTACAGTAACAGACTCTGCACTATGTTCTGTTTCAACTACAATAGTTGTAACTGAACCGCCAGTTATAGTAATTAATTCATCAGTTACTGATATTTCTTGCTTTAATATTTCGGATGGAATTATTAATAGTATGACTTCTGGAGGAACTTCTCCGTATGTATTAAGTTGGGTAGGTCCAAATAATTATTCTTCAAATCTTGATACAATTTATGATCTTGGTAATGGAATATATACTTTAACTATTACTGACGGCAACTCATGTAGCCATGACTCTATGTTTAATATAACTGAACCCACTCCACTATCCATTGATTTATTAGTGATACATCCCCTTTGTCATAACGATTGGAATGGGACTATTCAATTAGGAATTAATGGAGGTATTCAACCTTACAGTGCTAGTTATTATTCCGGAAACATTTCTTTTCCTTCCCCTGATTCAATTTTAATTTCCGGATTAAGTGCTGGTTCAGATTCACTTTACATAACAGACAGTAATGGATGTGTTGAAGCTAGATACATTAGCCTGATTAATCCTATTGAACTAGAATTTAATAATCTTATTATAACACATCCTACATGCTATGATTATGCTGATGGAAGTGCAATTATTTCAGCTACAGGTGGTATTATTCCATATACTTATCAAGTTTTGGATAATGAAAATAATATTATGGGGATTACTTCTGTGACAAATGGACTGGAATATGGGAGTTATAATTACATTATTACTGATTCTAATAATTGTTCTGATAATACTTTATTTTTATTAAATAACCCAGAAGAAATAGAGATAATAGCAACAATAGATAATATATTATGTTACGGTAACAATGAGGGTTCGATAAGAGTAGAAATTTTAAATGCTAATAATTACCAACTATTTTGGGATAATACCGTCAATGATTCCATTTATATTGATGAGTTATCTTCTGGAATATATAATATTACAATTATAGATGAAAATAATTGCACTAAAATAGATTCTTTTTATGTAAATCAAAATACAGAAATAATACTTGACTATATTATTTATGACGCAACATGTAAAGATATTGAAGATGGAAAACTAGAAATATCAAGTATTTATGGAGGTCAATCTCCTTACGATATATTAATAAATGAAGATGTTTATGAGGATATAGAAAGTAATTTAATAATAGCTAATCTTGCTGCAACAGAAGATACTCTCATAGTTAGGGTTATAGATATAAATAATTGTGTGGTAAATATCGAATTTATGGTTGACTTTATTGGAGGCTATGATTGTATTGATGTTCCTGTAATTATTTCACCTAATAGTGATGATATTAATGATGATTGGAATCCTCTTGACAATATAGATACAGAAATTGAAATAACAATATTAAACAGGTGGGGGGAGACAGAATATTATTATTCTGGAAATAGCATAGCATTTAATTGGAATGGGTTAAATACTAGTGGGAATAAGATTCCGTCAGCTGATTATTACTATATAATTGATTTTAAAGATAATAATTATTTAGATTTAACCGGGGTAATTACATTAATAAGATAATAAAATGAAAAAGATAATAATAATTTTTATATTTAGTCTAGTTAGTGGTTTAGGATTTGCACAGCAATTTCCATTACAATCACAATATCAGTTTAATTATGCAACAATTAACCCAGCAGTTGTAGGTGAAAATAATTTTTATAGAGCTAGAGCATCATTTAGGGATCAGTGGGGAGGCTTAACAGATAATCCTATTAGCACACAAATATTAACTGTTACTAAAGGGTTTGGGAATAATGGACTAGGGATAACTGTTTTTAGTGATAAAACGGGAGGGTTATTTAATAAAACAGGAGCTTCAATTAGTTATTCACATAAGGTGAGGTTTGAACGCTCGGATTTATCTTTTGGAGTTTCAGGAGGGGCTGATAAAATTAATTTAAGTTATACTGACGACCCTGCAGTCTTATCAAATGATGATATAATACCAGAAATAACTTTTGGAGTGTATTACACTTACAATGATATTAAGTTGGGTGTTTCTGTTCCAGGTTTATTAAATGCAAATATGCAGATCTCTGAGTCTAATGAGAATACAATAGATAGACATTTCTACACTATGCTTTCATATCAAAAGAAAATAAATAAGACTTGGAGTGTTTATCCATCGATTCTTGTTAAAACAACTGCTAATCACAATCAGATTGATGCAAATGTTAACTTTAAGGTTAAGAATACACTTTGGTTTGGAAGCTCATATAGGCAAGATTTTGGGCCAACATTATACATTGGAATTGATTTTGGTAAATTATTGTCTGTTTACTCGTTTGATATATCAACTAATAAAGTAGCAGACTATAGTAATGGTTCGCATGAATTTACATTAGGATATGATTTCCTTCCAAATGATTTTTTAAATGACAATCTAGTAAAAGAAGAAGAAGAAGAAGAAGAAGAAGAAGAAGAAGAAGAAGAAACTTTAACAGTTAGTTTAAATGATCGAGATAAAGATGGAGTTGAGGATAAATTTGATATGTGTCCTGATGTACCTGGAGATATATTAACAAATGGTTGTCCTGATTTTGATAAAGATGGTATTCCTGATAAATACGATTTATGTCCGCAATTATATGGAAGTATTGGAGTGCAGGGCTGTCCTGAGCTTACTTCAGAAGAGATTGGTATTATTATAAAAGCGATAAATAACTTACATTTTGATAAAAACATGTCTGAGATTAAATATGAGTCATATTCTTCACTAACTGATATTGCAGTTTTAATGCATTTAAATCCTCACCTATTATTATTAATTGAAGGACATGCATCCCCAGATGGTCCTGCATTTTATAATCTAAGTCTTTCTGCTAGAAGAGCAAAATCAGTTCAGAAATTTTTAATTTCTAGAGGGGTAAATAAAAGTAAATTAGTTATTGACTTTCATGGTGAAGAAGTTCCATTAAATGTAAATAAGACAAAAACAGAAAGAGAAAGTAATAGAAGAGTTGAATTTAGTATAAAGTATCATTTACTTGATATAAATGATGTTGCTGATGTGAAAAATGAATATGATTCTTTACTAAATTATTTTGATTCAAATCAAGGTGAAACTAATAAGGAAGAAGAAGAAGAAGAAGAAGAAGAAGAAGAAGAAGAAGAAGAAGAAGAAGAAGAAGAAGAAGAAGAAGAAGAAGAAGAAGAAGAAGAAGAAGAAGAAGAAGAGGTTGATGAGGAAGAAGATATTGAGGAAGGTGAAGATGATATTGAAGATGAGGTTGATGAGTAAGAAGATATTTTGTAGTTATTAAGGAATTTAAAAACTCTACTAATGCTCTTAATTTTATATTGGAATCTAGTCTAGAATTGAAATACACAAGTATTAATAGTAAATTTCTTGTTTTTCCCTACTCCAGTTATGACGGGAAAGAGGCGGAAATATATAGAAACGAATATCAAAAAGATAGTTGGATTATAGGTCCAAAATAATTAAAGAGCTTTAACTTTTTTATGCTATTTATTTTCCTTTGACAAACAACAAACAAGTATTAACAATTTCTATCTTTGCCGACCTTAAAAAAATAGAATTATGGCATTAAAATGTGGAATTGTAGGTTTACCAAATGTTGGGAAATCAACATTATTTAATTGTTTATCAAAAGCTAAAGCACAATCAGCAAATTTTCCTTTTTGTACTATTGAACCCAATATTGGAATTATCTCAGTGCCAGATGATAGGCTAGAAGCATTATCTGCTATAGTCAATCCTGAAAGAGTAATGCCAACTACAGTAGAAATTGTGGATATTGCTGGATTGGTAAAAGGAGCCAGTAAAGGAGAGGGGCTTGGGAATAAATTCCTAGGAAACATTAGAGAAACAAATGCTATTATCCATGTATTAAGATGTTTTGATGATGACAATATCATTCATGTTGATGGATCAGTTGACCCAGTAAGAGATAAGGAAACTATAGATATGGAATTGCAATTAAAGGATTTGGAAGCTTTAGAAAAATTGCGTGAAAAAAGTGTGCGTACTGCTAAGTCAGGCGACAAAGAAGGACAAAAAATACTAACTACTTGTGATAAGTACATTGCGCATTTAGAGGCAGGTAATTCAGCAAGAAGTGTTGAAGCTACAGAAGATGATTTGGAAATTATTGAAACATTACAATTAATTACAGCAAAGCCTGTATTGTACATGTGTAATGTGGATGAGGAATCAGTAAAGACAGGAAATAAGCATGTGGATGCTGTTAAAGAAGTAGTAAAAGATGAGGATGCTGAAGTACTTTTAATTGCAACAGCAATTGAAGCTGAAATTGCAGAATTGGAAGATGTAGAAGAACAATTGATGTTTCTAGAAGAATTAGGGTTGGAAAAACCAGGAGTTCATTATTTGATACAATCCACCTACAAATTATTGAAACTACAAACTTACTTTACAGCAGGAGTAAAAGAAGTAAGAGCATGGACAATTACTGAAGGTACAAAGGCACCACAGGCTGCTGCAGTAATTCATACCGATTTTGAAAAAGGATTCATTAGAGCGGAAGTAATGGCATATAACGACTATGTTACTTTAGGATCGGAACAAGCTTGTAAGGATAATGGTAAACTTTCAGTAGAAGGAAAGGATTATGTTGTGCAAGACGGTGACATCATGCATTTCCGTTTTAATGTTTAGAAGATACTTTATACTTATTAGGAAAGGTATAACTGCTAGTTGTTGGATGATATAAATTCTAACAACTGACAGTCAATAACCAACTACTATTGTTCGGTTGAAAACCCTGTTAATAACGTACCTCTAGTTTTTAAAAATAAATTCATTAGTATTTTATATTTGCTTTCTATCAAAATGATGAAGGTAAACAAGGAGAAAAATGGCTGAAGCAAACTATAATGAAGATAGTATCCGATCGCTAGATTGGAAGGAACATATCCGATTACGCCCAGGAATGTACATTGGGAAAATGGGAAATGGTTCCTCACCTGATGATGGAGTTTACATTCTGTTAAAAGAGGTAATTGACAACTCCATTGATGAGTTTGTGATGGGAAATGGGAAGACCATTGAGGTCACTGTAAAGCAGAATAAGGTTTCTGTTCGTGATTTTGGTAGAGGAATTCCATTAGGAAAAGTAGTTGATTGTGTGTCAAAGATTAATACTGGAGCTAAGTATGATTCCAAAGTATTTAAAAAATCAGTAGGGCTTAATGGGGTAGGAACTAAGGCGGCTAATGCCCTTTCATCTTACTTTCGTATTCGTTCCATTCGTGACGGAAAAAGCAAGTTAGTAGAGTTTGAGCAAGGAAATATTATCAATGAGGAACCTATACAAGAAAATACTTCCCGTAAAGGAACAAAAGTAACCTTCATACCTGATGAAGAGCTTTTTGGAAAATACCGCTATATTAATGAGTATGTAGAAAAAATGATGTGGAATTATTGTTACCTAAATCCAGGATTAACAATACTTTTTAATGGAGAAAAGTTCTATTCTGAAAATGGACTATTTGACCTTTTGGAACAAAGAACAGATGCTGAAATGTTATACCCAATTATTCACCTAAAAGGAGAGGATATTGAGGTAGCAATAACGCATTGTAAAAACCAATATTCTGAGCAGTACTACTCTTTTGTAAACGGACAACATACCGTACAAGGGGGTACGCATCAAGGGGCTTTTAGGCAAGCATTGGTAAAAACTATTCGTGAGTTTTATGGTAAAAATTATGATGCAGCTGATATTAGGCAAGCAGTAAATGCTGCAGTAAGTATTAAGGTAATTGAGCCAATATTCGAATCGCAAACCAAAACCAAACTAGGGTCGACTGAAATGGAACCTGATGGTATTACAGTACTTACTTTTATTCAGGATTTCTTAAAAAAGGAGCTAGATAATTACCTGCATAAAAATAGTGAAGCTGCAGATGCAATACAGCAAAAAATACAAATAGCCGAACATGAGCGTAAGGCTATGGCAGGTGTTAAAAAACTAGCTCGTGAGCGTGCTAAAAAAGCGAGTTTACATAATAAAAAACTAAGGGACTGTCGTGTTCATTATAATGATCAGAAGAAGGAAAATAGATTTGATTCAACCCTTTTTATAACGGAGGGGGATTCTGCTTCTGGGTCCATTACTAAAACGCGTGATATTAAAACGCAAGCAGTATTTAGCCTTAGAGGAAAACCTTTAAATTCATACGGACTTACTAAAAAGGTAGTGTACGAGAATGAGGAGTTTAACTTGTTACAAGCAGCCTTAAATATTGAAACAGGGATAGATGATTTACGCTACAATAAAATTGTAATTGCTACTGATGCTGATGTTGATGGAATGCATATTCGCCTATTGTTAATTACATTCTTTTTGCAGTTTTTCCCTGAGTTAATAAAGGAAGGACATGTGTATATTTTGGAAACGCCATTATTTAGAGTTAGGAATAAAAAGAAAACTTATTACTGCTATAACGAACAAGAGCGTAGGGATGCAATAGCCGATATTGGAACGAATGCTGAAATTACTCGATTTAAAGGATTAGGAGAAATATCACCAAATGAGTTCAAGCACTTTATTGGTGAGGAAATGCGTTTGGACCCTGTGATACTAGGAAAAGACACAACTATACAAGATTTATTAAGGTATTATATGGGGAAAAATACCAAGGAACGCCAAGATTTTATTATTGATAATTTAAGAGTGGAAGAAGATATAATTGATGCATAAAATAAATTTAAAATTAACTAATGGAAAGAAGGTTACAGTAGCGACTTTGTTAATTACCTTCTTTGGTTTTACAACTATTCTATTCCCATTGACATTGATATACACAATTCCTCAGTCAGGGATAGGTTATTATTTTTCATATTATATAAACTATGTTTTTATTTCAGTTCCAATACTTCTCTATTTTGCAGTAACAGGTGTTTATTATTATAAAATTAAAATTGACCCCTATATAATTGACATCACCTCTTACCGTACTATATCAGGGGTTTTTCAGAAAGTAGATTTTGTAGATATTTCTCATGGCATGCTAAGGGATTATTCTTTTTTTGACAGGCCTTTTTCCTTTAATAAAACCTTGATGTTAAAGATAGAAACAACTAGTGGAAAAAGAATAGCAAAACGATTTGATTTAACACTAATTAGTAGAGGGGAGATTAAAAGAATAAGTAATATTTTAGATAGAATAATAGTAAATAACAACTAATGGAAGAAGATTTAGTTTTAAGTAATAATAGCGAACAGGAAGTAATTCATGTGTCAGGGATGTACAAAAATTGGTTTTTGGACTATGCATCCTATGTGATACTTGAACGAGCTGTACCGCATATTTATGATGGATTAAAACCTGTGCAAAGGCGTATTCTTCATTCACTTAAAGAGCTAGATGATGGGAGGTATCATAAGGTAGCCAATGTAATTGGTCATACCATGAAATACCACCCTCATGGTGATGCCTCAATTGGTGATGCTATGGTGCAAGTTGGACAAAAGGAATTGCTTTTGGACATGCAAGGAAATTGGGGAAATACTGCCACTGGCGATAGAGCAGCAGCACCAAGATATATTGAAGTGCGTTTAACACCTTTTGCTTTGGATGTAGTCTACAATAAAAAGATAACTAAATGGTCAGCTTCATATGATGGTAGAGGAAAAGAGCCACAAACTTTACCCGTTAAGTTTCCTCTACTATTAGCGCATGGAGTGGAGGGAATTGCAGTTGGACTTTCAACAAAAATATTACCCCATAATTTCAATGAACTAATTAATGCTTCTATAAAAGTATTAAAAGGAGTAAAACCTAAAATATTTCCTGACTTTATAACGGGAGGGTCGGCTGACTTCAGTAATTATAATGACGGAAAAAGAGGAGGGAAAGTTAGGGTTAGGGCCAAAGTTTTTCAGGAGGATAAAACCACACTTATTATATCAGAATTACCGTTTTCAACAACCACTACTACTTTGATTAATTCGATACTTAAAGCAAACGAAAAAGGGAAGATTAAGATAAAAAAGGTAGAAGATAATACTGCCGAACATGTAGAAATTGCCATTACTATCCCTACTGGAATTTCTCCTGATAAAACTATAGATGCATTGTATCGTTTTACCGATTGTGAAGTTTCTATTTCGCCATTATCCTGTGTTATTGAGGATAATACACCAAAGTTTTCAGGTGTTTCTGAAATCCTACAACAATCCACAGAGCACACCCTTAGTTTACTAAAGCAAGAATTGGAAGTAAACCTAAATGAACTGCAAGAAAAATGGCATTCTTCATCCTTAGAGCGTATTTTTATTGAAAATAGAATTTATCATAAAATAGAGGAACTAGATAATTGGAAAGATATTATTGCTGTAATCCATAACGAGTTAAAGCCACATATTAAGCACTTGTTGCGTGCAGTAACGGATGAAGATGTAGAAAAGCTAACTGAAATAAAAATAAAGAAGATAACTAAGTTTGACCTTAATAAGGCAAAAGAAGAACTACTAAAACTAGAAGGTAGGATAGCTGAAATAAAAAGTAACTTAGCAAACCTTACTGACTATGCTATTGATTATTTTAAGGGTTTAAAACAAAAATACGGAAAAGGAAAAGAGCGTAAAACTGAAATAAAAACTTTTGAAAGTATAGATGCTACTAAAGTAGTGGTAGCCAATAAAAAGCTTTATGTAAATAAAGAAGAAGGGTTTATTGGTACTGCCATGCGTAAGGACGAGTTTGTTTGTGATTGTTCTGATATTGATGACATAATTGTATTCCGTAAAAATGGAGTAATGCAAGTTGTAAAGGTAGATAACAAGGTGTTTGTGGGTAAAGATATTATCCATTGTGCAGTCTTTAAAAAGAAAGATGAGCGTACAGTTTACAATATGATTTATAGTGATGGAAAATCAGGCAACACTATGATGAAGCGTTTTGCTGTAACTTCAATTACTAGAGGAAAGGATTATAGTTTAACCAAATCCGAGAAAGGAAGCAAGGTAGTTTATTTCACTACTAATCCTAACGGAGAAGCTGAAACAGTAATTGTACACCTTAAAAAATTAGCCAAACTAAAAATCCTAAAAATTGATATTGACTTTTCGGAATTAGCAATAAAAGGAAAAGGAGCAAGAGGGAATATCGTTTCAAAAAATCCTGTACGAAAAGTAGAATTAAAATCAGAAGGAGTCTCTACATTATCAGCTCGTAAAATATGGTTTGATGACAATGTGAAAAGGTTAAATGTTGAAGGTAGAGGAGAATTATTAGGAGCCTTTAAAGCACAAGACAAAATATTGACTATAAAACAAAATGGAGAGTTGGAATTAAAGTCCTTTGACATTAGTAATCATTTTGATGAGGATATGATCTTAATTGAACAGAATAACCCTAAAAAACCAGTTACTGCTATCTATTTTAATGGGAGTAAAAAGGGGTATTATGTAAAACGATTTTTGGTTGATAACACTATGGGTAAGTTTAGTTTTATAACTGAACATGAAGAAAGTATCCTTGAGATAATAAGTACAGATTGGATACCTCAAGTAGAACTAGTTTTTGTGAAGGAAAAAGGAAAAGAAAGACAAACAGAATTAATTAATTTGCAGGAATTTATAAGCATAAAAGGAGAAAAAGCACTTGGAAATAAATTGACTTCTAAAAAAATTAAAGAGATTAATTTATTAAGCCCTTTACCTTATACTGAGCCTGTTACGAAAGAAATAGTTGATAATGAAATTGCTCCACAAGAAATAATACTTGAAGAAGTGAAAGAAATAAGCACTGAAATTGAACTGAATATCACCAATGATACTTCAGGACAAGATGAAGATAAAAATCCTGATGATGATAATTCAGTAGGACAAATTACACTAGAACTATAATTGAACGCGTAAGACGAATAAATGCCTACTTGATTTAAGCAAGTATTTATTTTATCTTTGCAAAATAAAAAAACAAAGTAATGAAAAGAATTATATTAGTACTAATGATGCCATTAATGGTATTAGGACAAAGCAATTTTAATTTAGGTTTAGTAGGGAGTTACGAATGGTCAAATACAGAGGGAAGTGATATTTGGGGTTGGGTTGATCCTGTAGATGGCGGAGAATATGCACTTGTTGGGCTAAATGATGGTTTTGCTTGTGTAAATGTATCTAATCCTGCAAACCCTGTGCAAGAGTTTCATATTTCTGATATTAATTCAACTTGGAGAGATGTAAAAACTTGGGGAGACTATGCCTATGTAACTACTGAGGCTGATGCAGGCTTATTAATTGTTGATTTGACTGATATGACAGGAGGTACATTTTGGCATGTAACTTCATTTAATCACCCTACTAACGGAAGTTCAGTTGAGTTTACGGCAGCACATAATATTTACATTGATGAAAATGGAATTGCTTATATTTTTGGAGCCTCTTCAGCAACAGGAAGTTCTCCTGCTGATGGCGCTATCTTTTTGGATGTAGCAGCAAATGCTACTGCACCGCATTATTTAGGGGAGTGGAATGACCAATACATACATGACGGTATGGCAAGAGGCGACACTATGTATGCAGGCTGTATTTATACTGGAGAAATGTATGTTGTGGATGTGAGCAACAAGGATAATCCTAATACTTTAGGAACACACAGCACTCCTAATAATTTTACGCACAATGCTTGGATTAGTGATGATGGTGACTTTGTATTTACTACTGATGAACAATCAGATGCTTATTTAGGGGCTTATGACATTACTGATATCAATAATATTCAAGAGGTGGATAGAATACAATCGAACCCAGGAACTGGAACAATACCACACAATGTACATGTTGATGGTAACTTCTTAGTTACTTCTTATTATCGTGATGGTACAACAGTGCATGATATTACTTATCCTAACAATATGATTCAGGTAGCGTATTACGATTCCTATTCGGGTAGTGGTAATGGTTTTGATGGTTGTTGGGGTACTTATCCTTTCTTCCCTTCTGGTTTAATTATCTCCTCTGAAATAAATAGTAGTAGTAATCAATCAGCAAAACTGATGATTTACGAAAGAGAGTTTACCCAAGCCTGTTATTTAGAAGGGAATATAACGGATGCTTCTAACGGAAACTCTTTAAGTGGAGCGAGTGTTACAATTTTGAATACAACCTTAGCAAATAGTTCATCCTCTAATCTGTTAGGAGAATACATAAGTGGTACTGCCAATGCAGCTACTTATGATGTGGTTTTTGCTAAGCCAGGATATTTATCAGCTACTTTATCGGCTAGTTTAGTAAATGGGGTAGTTACTGTTTTAGATGCAGCTTTACAGCCTTTAGTTTCTTTTAATGCTGGAGGAATAGTAGTGGATGCAGCTGGAAATGGAATTGGAAATGCTCAGGTAGTAATTTTTAATAGTGACTTTACTTTTAATGTTACTACTGATTCAAACGGAAACTTTACGATTAATAATATGTATGAAGGAAGCTATGAAGTGATAGCAGGACAGTGGGGTTATATTACATCTTGTGGAAATGAGTATATTGATCCTTCATCAACTTTGAATATTACTTTGCAAGACGGTTATTATGACGATTTTACTTTTGATTTCGGTTGGACTGTAAGTGGTGGAGTAACTTCAGCAAGTGATGGAATATGGGAAAGAGGACTTTCTGAGGGGACATCAGATAATGGTGTAAATTATAATCCAGATGGAGATGTAAGTGGAGATTGTACTGATTTTGCTTATGTAACTGGTTTGGCTGCTGGTGGGCAAACAGGAACTAATGATGTAGATGATTTTAATACAATTTTAACATCCCCAATTTTTGATTTAAGTGCTAATCAAGTGCATTTTGTTAATTATTACTCTTGGTTCCAGAATGGATTCCCTTGGGGAGGAGCGCCTAATGATAGCTTAAGGGTTAGTATCTCAAACGGAAGTAGTACCGTCATTTTACAAACTGTTACAGGAAACTCACCTGATTTAGGACAATGGAATCATAACTCATTTGATGTTGCACAATACATAACACCTACAGCTACTATGCAGTTAATTATTGAAACTGCTGATTGGGATGCATTAGGTGGGCATTGGGTTGAAGGAGGATTTGATAAATTTGAAATTACAAGTGCAGCAACTGCTGTAGTGGATGTTACAACAGCAGAAAAAGGAAAAATAATTAAGGTGGTTGATGTGCTAGGAAGAAGTGTAAAAACAAACACGAATGCTCCTTTATTTTACATTTATGAGAATGGTAGTGTAGAGAAGGGTTTTATAATCGACTAAAGTGAAAAAGGGATTATTTATATTACTATTAATTCCTTTAATGGGCCTTGCTCAACAAAAAAAGGAAGTACTCTTTGTGGGTAATTCTTATACCTATGTAAATAACTTACCTGTATTGGTTGAGCAAATAGCTTTGTCATTTGGTGATACCTTAGTGCATGAGAGCAGCACTCCAGGAGGAGCTACTTTTAACGCACACAGTACGAATACACAAACGCTTAGTAAAATCAATCAGCAACAATGGGACTATATAGTATTACAAGCCCAAAGCCAAGAACCTTCTTTATCTCCTGGTTATGTAAATGCGAATGTATTGCCTGCAGCACAAGTACTGATTGATGCTATTGAAAGCAATTCCTTGTGTATTGAACCGTTATTTTTTATGACTTGGGGTCGTAAGTTTGGTGACGCTAGCAATTGTGTTCCTTATCCGCCAGTATGTACTTATTTAGGAATGCAGGAACGCCTTAGAACACGCTATTTGGATATGGCTTTTACTCATAATGCTAGCTGTTCCCCAGTGGGTATGGCTTGGAAGGAATCAATTGCAATAGATAGTACATTAAACTTATATTCTTCTGACAATAGCCACCCTAGTATTTACGGAAGTTATCTGGCGGCTTGTACTTTCTATGCGACTATCTTTAAAAAGAGTGCAGTTGGGAGTAGTTATTGGCCAAATGCTATTGATTCGGCTAACGCTTATAGTTTGCAGCAAATAGGGAGCAGTACAGTATTGGATAGCCTTGCAGTTTGGAATATTTTTAATGCCGATTTTACTTATAATCAAATAGGGGATAGTGTAAGTTTTACGAACCTATCTTCCAATTATGAAACTGTACTTTGGGATTTTGGAGATGGACAAACATCAACAGCTGAAAACCCTACGCATACCTATGCCTTAAATGGTAGCTATACGGTTACCCTTACGGCTATTACTAATGCAGCTTGTATTCAGGACACACAAACGGATAGTGTTGCGATAAATATAAGTACAGCAATTGATGAACTGAATGCGCCTAAGCAATTATTATACATTACAGATGTATGGGGTAGAAAAACGAACGCAACTAACAATGTACCTTTACTGTATAGGTATAATGATGGAACAGTTGAGAAAAGAATTTTTTTAGAGTAATTAATCTTTTAAAGTAAGCCTGAGTACTGAACATGCTGAGTTTACTGCAAACTTATCTTTTCCTGTACCAAAGAGCATAGTTGCCCAAGTATCTTTTCTAGGAGTACCAATAACCAATAAATCGTGTTCAGCTGTTAAGTCAGAAACAGTATCTATCGGATTCTCTGAAGGTACAAGCAGTAAGCTTCCTTTGGTGCCTTTAAGTAAATCATTCGCTTTTTGCTTAATATTATTTACTTGTTCACTAGTCATATTGGCAGGAACTATATGCAAAAGTGTAAATTCAGCATTGTAGTACTTACATAATTTATTAGTTGTTTCAATCAATTTTACTGTATCTCTACTATTTGGGCGAATAGCCAATAATACCTTATTAAAACGCATAACACCATTACATTTGAACAGTGCAAAATTAGAATTGATATGACTTACAATCCAACCAATAGGGTTATTGAAAAAGATACCATTATAAGCTCTACCATTCCATCCTAATACTAGCCAATCAATATTAGTTACTTCACTTAAAGCTTGCATAGTTTCAGAAAGCCTATGGGTAGCAATGGACTCAAAATTAATGCTTAAGTTCATTCGATTACTTAAGGTTTTTACCATACGCTCCAAGGACTTTGTTTTGGGTCTTTTCTCTCTAAAAGCATCCAAGGATGTTTGGTCAGGTACTTCCGTAATATTAAGGGTTTGGATTTTTTCTTTTGAATTTAAGGATGCTCCTAATTCAATAAGTGTTTCTGGCGAGACTTCATTTCCTAAAAGCGGTACAATTACACCTGCATCTTTATCAATATTTACATGCACTAGCTCGTCTCTTTCTTTATCTTCTAATTCTTTTAGGTGGGTGTAATTTCTCTTTTTTCCAAATAATAAATAGGAAGCTGGCATGTGTCCGTATCTTTTTAATACTCCTGTACGTGATGCATTAATTCCATAGGTATAGTAAATTAAAATACCAGTAATTGAAATAACTAGTATCGCTATAAGAGGTACCATTCCTAAATAGAAAAGTAAAATAAAACCACTAAGTACTCCAAATAACTGAACATAAGGATAGAAAGGTGATTTGTATTTTGGTGCATACCATTGTACAGCAGTTTCTCTAAGTACAATTACACAAATATTAACCAATATAAACATACTAACCTTAAAAGCACTGGCCAGTTTTGCAATCTTTTCTACATCCAAAAATAAGATAACCAATGCCATAATTAAGCACGTTAATATTATAGTATTAATAGGGGTAAGGTGTTTTTGATGCACTTTAGACATTTGCTTTGGTAATAGTTTGTCAATTGCCATAGCAAAAGGAAAACGAGAGGAAGCCAATACTCCAGAATTTGCCATAGAGATTAAAGTTATCACTCCAATACCCGCAATAATATAAGCAAAATTTGGTCCTCCTAAAATAAGCGCCAGTGTATGAATAGGTTTTATGTCATTTCCTAGTTCTGCTAAAGGAACATTACCAACTAAGGTATAAGTAATAGAAACATAAACTGCTGAAATAATCAGTAAAGAAAGCATCATTGCTAAGGGAATATTTTTACTTGGATTTTTTACTTCACCAGCAATTGCTGCAATTTTTGTAACTCCTGCATAAGATATATATACAAAGGCAATTGTGCTGATAAGTCCTCCTGTTCCATTACTCATAAAGGGAGTTAGCATTTGTTTATCCACCATAGGTATTCCCATAAAAAGCAAAGAACCTAACCCTAATAAACTTAAGATTACAACTACCAATTGTACTTTTCCTACTTTTTTTACTCCAAATATATTCAGTAGCATTATTAATGCTAAAAACCCTAAGGAAATATATTTTATATAAACAATAGGTATATTGATGAGTACAAGTAAATAAGCCCCAAAACCAACTAAAGCAAATGAGCTTTTTAAGAGTAAAGAAATCCAAAGGCCAATTCCTGATATCGTACCCATAATTGGGCCAAAAGCCCGTTCGATATACACATATGCTCCACCAGATGTAGGCATAGCTGATGCTAATTCAGACTTAGATAGGGCGGCAGGAAGTATACAAATTGCTGCTAATAGATAAGCCAACCAAATTGATGGGCCGGTTTTAGCTGCTGCAATTCCAGGGAGTACAAATATACCACTCCCTAACATCCCTCCAATACTTATCGCTACAATCGATAATAGCGTTAATTTTCTCTCTAGTTTCTTCAAATTATTTTCCTTTAATGCAAAGTAAGAAAAAAAATCTTAATATCAATGCTAAATTAAATCTAAAGAAAAGGGATTTCATACATTTGCGAAAATTAAATGAATTTATGAAAAAGTTAGTTTTATCTGATTTGCATGAGAGCATAGGAGGGAAAATGGTTGAGTTTGCTGACTATTATATGCCCGTACAATATGAAGGAGTAAAAGCTGAACATCATACTGTTAGAAATGATGTAGGAGTGTTTGATGTTTCCCATATGGGAGAGGTTTTTGTAACTGGTGAAAAGGCGTTGGATTTTTTACAATACATCACAAGTAATGATGTAAGTAAGCTTACTCCTGGTAAAATTCAATACACTTGCTTGCCTAATACTGATGGCGGTATTGTTGACGATTTCTTATTGTATATGATTGCTGAAAACAACTATTTATTAGTGGTTAACGCCTCCAATATGGAAAAGGATTTGGCTTGGATTAATAAGCACAATACTTTTGGTTGTACAATTAAT
>Ga0206679_10001653_pt1 | contig 18348 bp, 18 predicted proteins | sample M110012015metaG_FD_155464 | JGI IMG/M metagenome (GOLD analysis project Ga0206679, IMG submission 155464) | Ammonia-oxidizing marine archaeal communities from Monterey Bay, California, United States - M1 100m 12015 | ecosystem: Environmental > Aquatic > Marine > Intertidal zone | place: USA... | reverse complement strand
CATCAAACCAAGGCTTAGATTTAAGATTGTTTTGAAAGAAAAGTGAATTTTTTGTTTGACCTAATAAATTCCGTAAGGTTGTTACTTTATTAAATATTGACATGGCAAATTGTCATGGCCATTGTGCTTTATCTAGTGGCTAGAAAATCCAAAGGAGCAATAATGACTGATATACAAAGTAATCTACGCATAAATGGTGATAGATTGTGGGAAAGCTTGATGGATATGGCTAAGATTGGGCCAGGTGTTGCGGGAGGTAATAACCGACAAACCCTTACAGATGAAGACTCAGAAGGAAGACATCTGTTTCGGCAATGGTGTGAAGTGCAAGGGTGTTCAATGGGTTTAGATAAAATGGGAAATATGTTTGCTCGTAGAGAGGGAGTGGATCCAAATGCATTACCTGTTTACGTTGGTTCTCATTTAGATACTCAGCCTACCGGTGGTAAATATGATGGTGTTTTGGGTGTTTTAGGTGGCTTGGAAATTATTCGTTCTCTAAACGATCTTGGAATAAAAACTAAACATCCAATAGTTGTGACAAATTGGTCTAATGAAGAAGGCACCCGCTTCGCTCCACCAATGTTATCTTCTGGTGTTTTTGGAGGTATGCACACTTTGGAATGGGCCTACGATCGGGCGGATGCTGAAGGAAAAACTTTTGGTGAGGAATTAGTTCGAATTGGGTGGAAGGGTGAAGAAGATGTTGGTGATCGAAAGATGCATGCTTTCTTTGAATTGCACATTGAGCAAGGACCAATTCTAGAGACAGAAAACAAAGATATTGGTGTCGTCACTCATGGTCAAGGTTTGTCTTGGACACAAATTACAATCACTGGTAAAGATAGTCATACAGGTTCTACGCCAATGCCAATGCGTCGTAATGCTGGTTTAGGCATGGCTCGAATTTTGGAAAAAGTGGAAGAAATTGCATTGTCTCATGCGCCTCATGCTGTTGGAGCAGCAGGCCATGTGGATGTTTATCCAAATTCTCGAAACGTTATCCCAGGAAAAGTTGTTTTTACGGTAGATATGCGCTCGCCAGAATTATCTGTTATTGCTGATATGGAAACCAGACTAATGGCAGAGTCTAATCAAATCTGTGATAATATGGGTCTTGAGGTGGAATTTGAAAAAGTTGGTGGTTTTGATCCGGTTGAGTTTGATGAGAAATGTGTTTCGGCTGTTCGAAACGCATCTGAAAAGCTTGGTTATAGTCACATGAATTTGATATCTGGTGCAGGTCATGATGCGTGTTGGGTAAATCGTGTCGCGCCAACAGCAATGGTAATGTGTCCATGTGTAGATGGCCTCAGTCACAATGAGGCGGAGGAAATTAGTAAAGAGTGGGCAACTGCAGGAACTGATGTGCTTTTACACGCTGTTTTGGAGACGGCTGTAATTATAGAGGATTAAAAGGGGGGTATAAAAATGACAAAGGTGATTAAGGGTGGTACAGTCTGTACGGCTGATAGATCTTGGAAAGCTGATGTTCTCATCGAGGGTGAAATCATCAAGCAAATTGGTGAAAAATTATCTGGCGATGAGTATATAGATGCTGAAGGTGCATACGTTATACCTGGAGGTATCGATCCGCACACTCATCTTGAAATGCCCTTTATGGGAACTACCGCTGCAGAGACTTTTGAAAGTGGCACTTGGGCTGCCGCCGCAGGTGGAACCACAATGATAGTAGATTTTTGTTTGCCTGGCGCCGATGGTAGTATAAAAAATGCGATCAATGAATGGCATAGAAAATCTGCACCCCAAATTTGTTCGGATATAGGCTATCACATGGCTATCACTGGATGGGATGAAAACGTTTTTAATGAAATGGCAGATGCAGTTAAAATGGGAGTAAATAGTTTTAAGCACTTTATGGCTTACAAGGGCGCTTTAATGATTGAAGATGATGAGATGTTTGCCAGTTTTAAGCGCTGTGCTGAGATTGGTGCATTGCCAATGGTCCATGCGGAAAATGGTGATTTAGTTGCAGAACTTCAACAGAAATATTTTGACCAAGGCATTACAGGACCTGAGGGACATGCTTACTCGAGGCCCCCTGAACTTGAAGGGGAGGCAGCTAATAGAGCAATTACAATAGCAGATACAGCTGGTGTACCCCTATATATTGTTCACGTCAGTTGTGAGCAAACCCATGAGGCAATTCGTAGAGCCAGGCAAAAGGGTATGAGGGTTTACGGAGAGCCGTTAATACAATTTTTAACACTTGATGAGTCTGAGTATTTTAATACTGACTGGAATCATGCTGCCCGCAGGGTAATGTCACCACCCTTTAGATCAAAGGATCATCAAGATAGTTTATGGGCCGGGCTACAATCAGGATCTCTTCAAGTTGTTGCTACCGATCATGCAGCATTCAATACTGAACAAAAAAGAGCTGGGTTGAATGACTTTCGAATTATTCCAAATGGTTCGAACGGATTAGAGGAGCGTTTAGCCGTTTTATGGACCGAGGGTGTAGAAACAGGCAGATTAACCCCTAATGAATTTGTTGCAACGACGTCTACTAATATTGCAAAAATACTGAATATCTATCCAAAAAAAGGTGCAATTGTTGAGGGTGCGGATGCAGATATTGTGGTCTGGGATCCAAAAATCTCAAAAACTATTTCGCCAACAAATCACCACTCTGTGCTTGATTATAATGTTTTTGAGGGCTTTAAGGTTCAGGCACAAGCTAGGTATACCCTTAACCGTGGTGATGTGATTTGGGCTTGGGGTCAAAATAGCCAGCCACAACCAGGTAGAGGAAGATTTGTTCCAAGACCCGCGTTTCCCTCTGCCCATACTGCTCTTAGTAAATGGAAAATGCTCAATTCACCACGCCGTATTGTTCGAGATCCTTTGAATATACCTGCTGGAATATAAGTTTTATGAAAGGTTTTTGTGGTGCAATCTGAAGTCATAAAGGTTTCGAACCTTGATCTTACATTTGAAACAAATGATGGTCCCGTCCATGCTTTAAAAAATGTTGATTTGAAAATTGATAAAGGTGATTTTGTATCTTTTATTGGACCATCTGGTTGTGGAAAAACAACTTTATTAAGGGTTTTGGCGGATCTAGATGAGCCAACTGACGGAGATGTGACCGTAAATGGGGTAAGTCCAAGAGAAGCTCGAGAGACTAGAGCATATGGTTATGTTTTTCAGGCTGCGGGACTTTATCCTTGGCGTACCATTGCTGCAAATGTAAAATTGCCCTTGGAAATTATGGGTTATTCAAAAGAAGAACAGCTAAAAAGAGTAGCAAAAGTTTTCGATTTGGTAGAGCTTTCAGGTTTTGAGAAGAAATTTCCTTGGCAACTGTCTGGGGGAATGCAGCAAAGGGCTAGTATTGCTAGAGCTTTAGCATTTGATGCTGATATATTGTTGATGGATGAGCCATTTGGGGCTTTAGATGAAATAGTACGAGACCATTTGAACGAGCAACTTTTAAAATTGTGGAAATCTACAAACAAAACAATTTGCTTCGTGACCCATTCCATACCTGAAGCTGTATATCTATCAACAAGAATTGTTGTTATGTCGCCAAGACCAGGGCGAATTATTGATATAATAGACAGTAATTTACCAGCAGAAAGACCTCTTGAAATAAGAGATTCCAAAGAGTTCATCGAGATATCTCAAAGAGTTCGAGAAGGATTACGTGCAGGTCATAGCGATGAATAAAGGGTCGTGGATAGGTTCTGATAATAAGATATTACCGGTCGTGTGCATAATGACTTTTATCGTTATAATTTGGTATGGGTTTTCCGTAGTTTTGAACGCGCCATGGGAATATGATAAGGCGAAGAGAGGCTCCATTACACTATCAACAGCTGATTTAATAAGTCAAACATGGTCACAAAAGAGACCAAAACTGCCAACTCCTCATCAGGTTACTAAAGAAATTTGGGATACAACGATAAATAAGAAAATAACTTCTAAAAGGTCATTAGTTTACCATGGGTTGATAACTTTTTACGAAACAATTTATGGATTTGTTTTTGGAACGGGCCTTGGTATTTTATTAGCAATAGGTATCGTTTATAATAGGGCAACAGCAATGAGTGTTATGCCTTGGATTATTACTAGCCAAACCATTCCAATACTGGCGATTGCGCCTATGATTATTGTTGCGCTTGGCTCTGCTGGATTTAGTGGGCTGATGCCAATTGCAATTATATCGATGTATCTTTCTTTTTTTCCAGTAGTAGTTGGAATGGTCAAAGGTCTTAAAAGCCCAGAGCAATTAGAGATTGATCAAATGAAAACTTGGTCTGCATCAAAAACCCAAGTTTTATTTAAACTTAGGGCACCAAAGTCTACACCTTATCTCTTCACATCATTAAAGCTAGGTATGGCCGCTTCATTGGTTGGCGCTATTGTAGGTGAGTTGCCATCTGGTGGTGGTGGTGGGCTAGGCTTTAGAATGCTATCGGGCAGTACTTTTGGTAATACCTTGCATATTTGGAGCGGTTTATTTTCTGCAGCAATACTTGCAGGTTCTCTAATTGCTATCATTAGCGTCATTCAAAGAGTTGTCTTGAAAAGAATGGCGTTGGAATCGTGATGGCATATTTTTGGGGAGCAATAGTTTTTTGGATTTTAGCGTGGCTTGTAAATATTTGGATAGCGCGTCAAAATGAAAGTAGAGTATTAAATGTGCTCCCTCCTATATTGTTTGGCGTTAGTGTTATATTTATTTGGGAAGCAAGCGTGTTACATTTCGAAGTAAGTCCAGTAATTTTACCACCGCCCTCTGCAATTTATTTTAAGTTTATCTCAAGTGTGCCAATTCTCTGGGGTGATTTTGTTCAAACAGTGATTAAAGGGGCATTGTCAGGTTATTTGATGGGTTGCGGGGCAGCTTTTGCTGTCAGCTTAATAGCAGATAAATTTAAATTTTTTGAACGTGGCATATTGCCAATTGGGAATTTTTTGGCTGCAATGCCAATTATAGGAATCGCGCCAATCCTCGTTATGTGGTACGGGTACGGATGGCAATCAAAAGCAGCGGTAGTTGCAGTGATGGTTTTTTTTCCGATTTTAGTGAATACTGTTCAGGGAATGAAAATGTCTGATAAAATTCATAGAGATCTTATGCAAACCTATAATGCTAGTTATTTTCAAACGTTGCTTAAATTGAGGCTCTCAACCGCAATGCCTTTTATTTTTAATGGACTTAAGATCTGTACGACGTTAGCTTTAATAGGAGCGATCGTTGCGGAGTTTTTTGGATCTCCAATTAGGGGCATGGGATTCAGGATATCAACGGAAGCGCCCCGTTTTGCTCTGGATATGGTTTGGGCAGAAATAACAGTAGCGGCGATTGCAGGGTCGTTGTTTTATGGGGGAGTTGTTTTGCTAGAAAAGTGGATAACTTTTTGGCATCCTTCTCAGCGAGGAAGAGTATAAATTAAAATAAGATAATATTAATTAGATATATAGGAGTGAAATATGAAGAAATTTATAACTTTTACTGTCGGTGCTATAGTTGCTATTACAGCTTCAATAGTGAATGCGGCAGATGATGTAACAATTCAATTAAAATGGGTAACTCAAACACAATTTGCTGGGTATTATGTTGCTAAAGATAAAGGATTTTACGAAGCAGAGGGGTTAAATGTCACTATTAAAGCTGGTGGCCCTGATATTGGTCCAATGAGTATTCTTGCTGGTGGCGGGGCTGATGTTGCTGTGGACTGGATGCCTTCTGCATTAGCAGCGCGGGAAAAAGGCTTTGCAAATGTTAATATTGCGCAACCTTTTGCTGGATCTGGAATGATGTTAGTTTGTCGAAAAGATCGAGGTGTTAATTCAGTTGCTGATCTAAAAGATAAGAATCTCTATGTTTGGTATTATGGAAACGAATGGCCATTCCTAAGTTGGATGAATAAACTAGGCTTAACAACAGATGGCAGCGCTGGTGGCGTTTCTGTATTCAGGCAAGGCTGGGATATTTTACCCTTAACACAAGGTGACGCAGACTGTGTTTCAGCAATGTCATATAATGAGTATTGGCAAGTTTTAGCTGAAGGCCTTAAACCTGAAGAACTGACGGTATTCAGATATGAAGATGAGGGCGTTGCGACATTGGAAGATGGTCTTTATGTTAAAGAGGAAAACTTATCTGATCCAGCATTTGTTGATAAAATGGTTCGATTTGTTCGCGCCTCTATGAAAGGTTGGAAATACGCTGAGAGTAATACGGCTGAAGCCGCTCAAATAGTTGTGGATAATGACGATTCTGGAGCACAAACAGTTGAGCACAATACTATTCAAATGGGTGAAATCGCTAAACTCACTGCTGGTAGTAATGGTGCGCTATCAGAAGCTGATTTTGATCGCACAGTTTCCAGTCTTATGACTGGTGGTTCTGATCCTGTTATAACCAAGATGCCTTCTGGCGCTTGGACACATGCCATAACAGATGAAGCATTAAAATAAGTTAAAAAAATGAGCCCAAATTTATTTTTGGGCTCATTCACAATTATTAGATTATAATAAAATTGCTATGATGCATCAAAATCTAAAACTATATCTTTAGTTTGTGGGACGGCCTGACAAGCAAGTATAAACCCAGCTTCCATTTCCCAGTCTTCTAATGAATAGTTAGCAATCATTTTTACATCGCCTTTTGTTATTTTGCATCTACAAGTGCAACACATGCCGCCTTTGCATGAAAAGGGCACACCTATTCCATTTGATTGTGCTGCATCGATAATATTGTTGTCGGTTTCACTAAAAGTAAAAGTCCTGCGCGAACCATCTAGAATTATTTCGATATTTGATCTAAAGTTATTCGTGATTTTGGCTTTGTTTGTCTGTTTTAAATTTGGCACATCACCAAAGTAAAACTTTTCTGAATAAATTTTAGATTTATCAAAGCCTTCTTTGAATAAGACGTTACTAACAGTGTTAATCATCGAACCTGGACCACAAATAAAAACTCCATCTACATCAAGATCAATTGCTTTTTTTGATATTAAAAGTGACATTTTATCTTGATCAATTCTACCATTCAATAAATCGACATCTTGGGTTTGTTTACTTAGGATGTGAACAATATTGAGCTGCCCAAGAAAAGCGTCCTTTAAGTTGCCCAATTCTTTATAAAACATAATGCTTTCGGTTGTTTTGTTCCCGTATACCAAGGTAAATCGAGAGGAATTATTACTTCTCAAAGTACTTGAAATTATAGAGATAATGGGGGTAATTCCAGAACCGGCTGCGACCATTAAAAAATTTGTTTCTTTTTTTTGAACAAATCGACCATTAGGAGACATAACTTCTAGAACCATACCTGGTCTTAATTCATTAAAGATATAGTTTGAGAATAAACCATCTTCTACACGCTTTACACCAATCGCTAGTGGGTCATTATTAGAACTGCATATGGAATATGATCTACGTTCATCAATATTATTAAAATTCTTTTTAATCGTAATGTATTGGCCGGGCTGAAATTTAAATTTAGATTTGAGTCCTTGGGGAAGGTGGAATTCAACTTTTTTTGAGTCAAAGGTTAACGACTGAACCTTTCTTACCGTTAATTTTTCAAAAACATTCATGATTAATCAAATACATTTGAAATAGTCAAACGGCTCAAAGCAATTATTGCAACGGTACTGTGCTTTGCATGCTGTTGAACCAAACTCTGACAATTTTTCAGTATTTTGCGACGAGCACCTTGGGCATTTAACATCTATCTTGCCAAACAGTGCCATTTTAGATGATGCATTTACAGGAGGTGTAATTCCATAATCTTTGAGTTTTTCCCTTCCACTCTCACTGATCCAATCTGTTGTCCAAGGAGGGGATAAGACCCGCTTAATTGTTGGTTCAAAGCCTGCTTTTAAAAGTGCGGCTTGGATAGCTAATTCAATGGCCAGAACGGCTGGGCATCCCGAGTAGGTTGGCGAAACAGATATTGTTGCTTTTCTATCATGCAACTTTAAATCTCTAATTATTCCTAATTCTCCGATTGTCACGCAGGGAATTTCAGGATCTAAAACACTTGAGGCAACCGACCACGCCAGATTTCGATCATTAATCATCTTAGAATTTAATGGTTCTTTTATTGAAAGTATTTTTACCATTTAGCACCTGGGTGAGCTCTGTGGACCGATTGCATTGATGCAAGAAGATGCCCTAACTCTTCCCCGTGTAAACCAAGGCGACCCCCTAGAAGTTCAGCATCATTTTTTGGATAAGGAATACAAGCTTGTTTGAAAATAGACTTGATAGCTTTTTCCCAGTTTGATTTTAAAGATATTCTATCAGGTAAAATATTATTTTCGATAAAAAACTCAGTATTTTGCGTGTTGATAAATATTTCATTTGTATAAAGATGCAAAGCATCAACCGCCTCTACTATTTTTTTATGACTTTCCGCCGTCCCATCCCCCAATCGAATAACCCATTCTCCAGAATGGCGGATATGATAAGCCATTTCTTTTTTGGCCTTTCCTGCTATCCCGACAATTGTCTCATCCTTTGAATTTAATGCAGCAGCCCAGTAGGATTCCATGAAAATTGAAAAGTATAATTGTTTTAAAATCGTGTGAGCAAAGTTTGTATTGGGTCTTTCGACGAGTAAGCAATTTAGAAACTCGCGCTCATTTCTAAGAAAAGCCAAGTCATCTTCAGTTTTGTTGCTATTTTCAATCTCACAGGCATACGTATATAATGTTCTAGCAGTTCCTATCAAATCAAGACCCATGTTTGGCAATGCTAAGTCTTCTTCTAACATTGGAGCATGGCCACACCATTCGGACAACCGATGGCCTAATATTAGGTTGTCATCTGCTAATTCTAATAATGCCTTCCCTAAATCTGGTGACATCACATATGACCTATATCTTCTGGAATATCATAAAAAGTTGGATGCCTATAGATTTTATTTTCAGAAGGTTCAAAGTTTTCTTCTGCTTTGATAGGATCCGAAGCGGTTATTAGTGCTGATGGAACAATCCAAATTGAAGTGCCCTCACCGCGCCTTGTATATACATCTCGTGCTGCATTTATAGCCATAGTTTTATCACTTGCGTGAAGGCTGCCGACATGTTTGTGACTTAAACCATTTCTTGGCCTAATAAATACTTCCCACAAAGGCATTGTTTTAGTCATCTTATGTCCAAACCGTAATTTGCATTTAATTTATTCGGCTGCAATTTTTTCTAATTTACGCTTTTCCGCATATGCCAGCGCTGCCTCACGAACCCAATCTCCTTCATCCCAAGCTTTTTTACGTGCAGTTATTCTATCACGAGCCATTGGGCCGTTACCTTTTACTACATTCCAAAATTCTGACCAATCTATAGGTCCATGATCATACGCTTTTTTTATTTCATTCCATTTGAGATCTTTGTCAGGTATTTTTAAATCAATGAAAGTTGCTTGTGGTACCGTGGCATTAATAAATTTTTGCCTTAAGTTATCGTTTGTGAATCTTTTAATTTTCCAGCGCATTGATTGGTCTGAATGGGTGCTTTCTGCATCATGCGGTCCAAACATCATTACACTGGGCCACCACCAACGGTTTAATGCGTCTTGTGCCATTTGTTTTTGCTCTTGTGTCCCCTGTGCTAAAGTCATCATTAATTCATAACCCTGGCGTTGATGGAAACTTTCTTCTTTGCATACCCTAATCATTGCGCGAGCATATGGACCATAAGAACATCTGCATAACGGTATTTGGTTCATTATAGCTGCACCATCCACTAACCAACCTATTGCTCCAATGTCTGCCCATGATAATGTTGGATAATTAAATATTGATGAAAACTTTGCTTGGCCATTAACTAATTGTTCAGTTAATTCTTCACGAGACACTCCCAAAGTTTCTGCTGCTGAATACAGATAAAGCCCATGACCACCTTCGTCTTGCACTTTAGCTAAAAGTGCCGCCTTTCGCCTTAGTGACGGAGCTCTGGTAACCCAGTTACCTTCAGGTAGCATCCCCACGATTTCAGAATGTGCATGCTGAGCAATTTGTCTAATCAACATTTTGCGATATGCTTGAGGCATTGCATCATTTGGTTCTATTTTTTCTTCTGCATCAATCCGAGCCTGAAACGCATCAAGAAATTTTTGAGATTCCTCATTTTGATTGTTTGAATTAATTAAGCCTTGAGAATACATAGTGACATTCCATTCCATTTTTGAGTATTATATGTTACGAAAATATAAATTTCAAATGATTTTTGTAACAAAATGGAGAAAATATATGAATACTTTTACTAAGTCTGGTATAAATGCGCTTTTAGAAAGTGTTTTCGCTCCGTGGATCCAGGATTTAGGACTTCAAGTTGTGGAGATTAATAACGATAATGTCCTATTTTATTTACCTGAAAATGATAATTTAGTTAGAGGAGGAGGCAGTGGACCAGCTGTTGTTTGTGGCCAAGCTATTGCTTCTGCAGCTGATACTTGCTCCGTGTTAGCACTCACATCATTTAATAAAAAATTTCGAAATTGTACTACAATTGAGATGACTAATCATTTTTTGAGGCCATTAATGAACAATGGAATTGAGATAAAAGTAGAAGCATTATCGAATGGTAGAAAAATGGCAGTAATTAGAGCAGAATTCAGGAATACTTTAGGAAAACTGGCAGCTACAGCTACATGTTCATTTGCATATTTAGAATAGTAATCAAATTTATAATTAAAACCTATCCGGAGTTTTAAAATTTTTAAAATTTATTAAAGAAGGTTCGATGGGCAAGTTTAACCAATTTTCTGCCTCTGGGGTTAGTTCATTGTAAATCTTTTTAATCAACAATCTTATATTGTGCCCTCTCCATTGTTTGGGTGTGAACTCATTTGGAACTTCTGGAAAATTCAAAACTATGCGTCTCCAATGATGGATCAGAAGAGTTCTTGTTATCATTGCTTCTAGAGGAGTTAGTTTAGTAGCAGGTATTTCTATGAAAAGATCAATTAACTGATTAATTTCATTAAAATAACCCTTTGGAAGTAGCTTATAGCTTATCTCGTCTGATAAAAATTTTATTTTACTGTCAAAAATCAAAGAATTCTTTGGAGAATTTTCAGAAATTGGTATGATCGATACGCCTGGTTGGATTACGAAACCAGAATGTTCATAATCTAAGTCTGGATTTACAATTACTTTCCAGTTTTCTTCGAATTTTGTGTTTGGCGAAGAATAAATTAATTGTGAAGCAGGACCAAATTCCTTTACCCCTCTTTCGCCCAAGTAATATATTGTGGTTTTACTATTTCCACTTCGTTCTAACCAATGGTCCTTTGTTAACCGTGAGAGTGCTGTTCTTACAGTTCCAGGTTCTATGCGCATCGCTTGCATTAAAAGTTTAATACGTGAAGCTTCAACTTTGCCACCCTTACTCAAAATACTATCACCAAAAAAAGTAATTATTAAAGACCAAACCCTTAAGCGCCCTTGGCTGTGTAATTTCTTTAAAAGTGGTTCAATATCAGCGTTCATAGTTTACCATTGTCAATAAACCATACTCAGCTACTTGTTCGTCGTTTTGATTAAAAATGGCGACATCCCATTTAATCTCACCATAAATATCGGTACGTTTTGTTTTCCGACCTACGGTTAAACGCACTTTAATTGCGTCATTTGGGCTAATAGGTTTTTGAAAACTCAATGACTCAATGCCGGTATTTGCCAAAACAGGCCCTGGATCGGCTTGCACAAATAACCCAGCAGCAAAACTTAAAAGTAAATAGCCATGTGCAACACGACCAGGAAAAAACGGGTTAGCTTTAGCAGCATTCTCATCCATATGTGCATAAAATGTATCACCCGTAAAACTAGCAAAATGTTCAATATCTTCCATTGTTACTTTTCTTGATCCAGTCCACAAAGTGTCTCCAATTGAAAGTTCGTTAAAAGTTTGAGTAAATGGATGCGTTTTGTTTAGCTGCGTACTAGCGCCTTTTACCCATTGATTTTTAATAACTGATAAGACCTCAGGGCTTCCTTGTATTGCAGTCCGTTGCATATAGTGCTTTACCCCTCTTATGCCGCCTTGCTCCTCACCGCCACCAGCTCTCCCAGGCCCTCCGTGAGTAAGGTGGGGAAGAGGGGAGCCGTGCCCTGTCGCTTCGCTAGCGCTGGATCTATTATTAATGTATATTCGTCCGTTCCAAGCAGCTATATCTGATACGATGTCACTTGCAAATTGTGAGTCAAATGTGAAAATAGATGACACTAAACTTCCTCCACCTAATTTGATCAGTTCTCCCGCTTGACTTAAATTGTCATAATTCATTATTGTAGCAACAGGCCCAAAAGCCTCAACATTATGTACAATGCCACCTTGCAATGCATGGGTGCTGTGATAAAGATGTGGGGCTACAAACGAACCTGTTTTAGGTATTGGCCCCTTGAAAATTAGTTTACTTTCTTTTGAGAATTTTGATGTAATATTCAAAATTTCTTGTTTTTGATCTTCTGATACAACTGACCCCATGTCCATTTTAATGTTTTCTGGATTGCCTATTTTAACTTTTGATAAAGCCTCTATTAGAGCATCACTAACATCTTTAACAAAATTAGAGGGAATAATTAAACGGCGCATAGCGGTGCATTTTTGGCCAGCTTTTGTGGTAATTTCTGAAACAGCTTCTTTAATGAATAAGTCAAATTCAGGTGAACCTTGCTTTGCATCAAGTCCAAGCACTGATGCATTAAGGCTGTCTTGTTCAGAAATAAACTTAACAGAATTTTCTATTAAGTTTGAGTATGACTTTAATTCTTCTGCTGTTTTTTTTGATCCTGTAAATGAAACTACATCTTGTGGCCCTAACTGATTTAATAGTTTGCCAGTACTTCCTGCAATAAATTGCACTGAGCCTTTGGGAAGCAAGTTACTTTCTACAATCATTCTAAAACATGCCTCAGCTAAATATGCTGTATCGCTTGCTGGTTTGATTATAACAGGCATTCCAGCTAAAAAACTCTGACTGAATTTTTCCAACATTCCCCAGATGGGGAAATTAAAAGCGTTAATATGAATAGCAACTCCTTGCTTTGGCACATGTATGTGCTGTCCTAGGAATGTACCTTTTCTTGATAATTGCTCAGTTGATCCGTCTAAATAAATTTTACCATCAGGCATTTCTTTGCGGCCTTTAGAAGCATAAACCATTAAAGTCCCAATACCACCATCAATATCAATCCAACCATCTTTCCGCGTTGCACCCGTTAGGTGGTTTAATTGGTAAAGTTGTTCTTTTCTTTCAGAGAGGTAAATAGCTAATGCTTTTAGAATCTTAGCTCTTTCATGAAACCCCATATGTCGTAAATTTTTACCTCCTATTTGAATGGCGTAATCAATCATCTTCTGAGTATCCAATGATGCTCCAATGATTCCAATTTCTAAACCAGTTGCTCCAGCATATATTTTTTTTGTAATACCCTTGGGGCCATGCCAAGCTTCTAAAGCATAACTTTCAATTTTCATTTAACTTTCCAATCTTGCATTTAGATGTGTTAATCCCCGAAATCTTATTCTTTTGCTCCAAATTGGTTTTGAAATTAATTTGTATTTTGGGAACTTTTTCAGAAATTTACCAATTGCTATTCGAGCTTCCATTTTAGCTAAAGAAAACCCAACACAATGGTGTATTCCGCCAGCAAACGCTAAATGTCGATTTGGGCTTCGATCAATTATTAATTTTTCCGGTTGCTCGAATTGTAGAGGGTCTCGGTTTGCTGCTCCAATGCAAAGATGTAAATTGGTATATTTTGGAATTTTTACACCACCTAATATAACTTCAGTTGCAGTTTCTCGGTTGCCAAATTGATTTGGAGACAAAAACCGTAAAAATTCGTCAATAGCGGAATCTAACATTTCTGGACTATTAATTAGTTTCTTTTTTGCGGTTGGATAATGGCTTAACGCCCAAAGAGCATTTCCGATTAGATTAGTTGTGGTTTCATGTCCTGCGTTAAGTATGAAAATACAGTTTTGTAGAAGTTCTGTTTCACTAAGATTACTTTCTTCAGCTTCAATCATTCTTGTGAGAACATCAGTATCTGAGTTTCCTGGGTTTGTTCGTCTTTCATCTGTTATGTCTTTTAGAAAATCTTTAAATTCCAATACTGCAGTATTGCCTTTAGATAATTGGCTTTTTGTTGGTGATGGTTCTAAAGCGCCAAGAATAGCTAATGACCAATCCCTTAAAGGGCCTCTTTGAGAATGTGGAATATTGAACAGATTTCCAATCACTTCTACTGGTATTTTCATTGCAAACTTTTCAATTAAATTTACCTCATCTTCCATTTTATTAAGCAGATCATCTATTAATTTTTCAAGACCAGGTTCCATTAATGCAACTGCTTTGGGGTTCATTGCTCCAGTCATAATTTTCCGTACGCGGGAATGTAATGGGGGGTCATTAAAAACTAAGGATGTAGTATGATGCTCAAATAATGGAGTGTCGCCAAACTTTTCGCCAAAACTTATTTTTTTATCAGATTTAAAATTTGCTGTATCTCTATATATTTCATTTAGGTCGGTCCATGAAGTAATTAGAACCGAATTATCTGGTAAAAATTTTATTGGTTCAGTTTGCCTTAACTTTGAATAAAATTCGAACGGGTTCTCATGGAAACCGTTTGGTAAATTATTTAAATCAAAATGGCTGGTATCTTGTATATTCATCAAATGAACCATGTTACGAACTTTTTTAAATATTGACTACTTCGTAACATTTGTAAATACTTTAAGAAAAAATGGATAGTTAATGGAAGCCCAAGCACGCGCTGAAAAATGTGCAAAAATAATGTTGGAAAGTGATAGTGCAACAAAACATGTTGGTATAAAGCTTGATAAAATAGGGCCAGGATTTGCTAAGATGTCGATGAAAGTACGTTCTTATCATTTAAATGGGCACAATATTTGTCATGGAGGGTTTATATTTACTTTGGCAGACAGTACATTTGCGTTTGCTTGCAATAGCTACAATGAATTAACAGTGGCGCAATTTAATACTATTAACTTTATTGAAATTGCGGAAGTTGGAGAGCTTTTAATTGCTACAGCAGAAGAAACAAACAAACGAGGTCGCACGGGTATTTATGATGTTCGCGTTATTGGCTCAGACAATCGGGTGATTGCTGAAATGCGTGGGTGCTCACGGAAATTAGACGGAAGACATTTTACGGAGGAGGGAGAATGAAAAACTTGACTCCAAGTAAGCAAAGTTTGGATCCGATTGAAATTGCTAGCCGTGATGAAATATCTAATTTGCAGGTTAAACAAATGCGATGGTCGTTGGAGCACGCTTATACCAATGTTCAATTCTATAAAGATAGATTTGACTCATTTGGGGTGCACCCTTCCGATTTTAAGACTTTGTCTGACATTGCAAAGTTTCCTTTTACGGAAAAAAAAGATTTACGTGAAAATTATCCATTCAAGATGTTTGCAGTTCCAAAAAGCCAGATATCAAGAATTCATGCATCTTCCGGAACTACAGGAAGGCCAACAGTTGTTGGTTATACTAAAGGTGATATTGATCGCTGGGCTGACCTAGTCGCTAGGTCAATGCGAGCAAGTGGTACCCGACCTGGAGATACTGTTCATATTTCTTATGGATATGGATTATTTACTGGTGGGTTAGGAGCACATTATGGCGCTGAAAAACTGGGTTGTACGGTTGTGCCAATTTCTGGTGGAATGACACAAAGGCAAGTTGCACTAATAGAGGATTTTAAAGCGACAACTATTATGGTTACGCCCTCGTATATGCTTTCAATATTAGACGAGTACAAAGCGCAAGGTCGGGATCCCCGCGATAGCTGCTTAGAGGTTGGTATATTTGGGGCTGAGCCCTGGACTAACGCGATGCGAAAAGAGGTAGAAAATTCTTTTGATATGCATGCTGTGGATATTTATGGGTTATCTGAAGTTATGGGCCCAGGTGTGGCAAATGAATGTGTGGAAACAAAAGATGGGTTGCATATTTGGGAGGATCATTTTTATCCTGAAATAATAGATAGTCAATCCAATCAACCAAAGGTTGATGGTACTATGGGAGAATTAGTTTTTACTACACTTACTAAAGAAGGTATGCCTATAATTCGGTATAAAACCCGAGATCTAACTAGATTATTACCGGGTACGGCGCGCTCGATGCGACGCATGGAGAAAGTTACTGGCCGTTCTGACGATATGATAATTTTAAGGGGTGTTAATGTTTTCCCAACCCAAATTGAAGAGCAACTGTTAACTATATCTGAGTTATCCCCTCATTTTCAAATAGAGTTAACTAAGGACAGCCGAATGGACAAAATGTTAATCCACACCGAGTGTTCTGCAGGTAATGTGCATTATGAGCAAAGATTGAAATCCAGTATGTTACTAGAGCAAAAGATTAAGGGGATTGTTGGAGTTTCTGTTGAGGTGATTGTGCATGATCCAGATGGTGTTCCCAGATCCCAAGGAAAAGCAGTTAGAGTAATAGATCGACGAGGAGATAAAAAACTATTTAAAGGATCTCGTTTTCTTTAAATAGCTTTTTTAAATCTTTTTCAGCCCGAGCGCCAAGGTGACTAATTATTTCCGATGCAGCAATGCACCCCATTTTGCCACAGGTTGCTAGATCATAACCTTCAGTTAATCCCCAAAGAAAACCACCGGCAAACATATCTCCAGCACCAGTTGCGTCTACGATTTTTGTTGGAATGGCTGGGATGTGAATTTTTTCACTCTTGTTTATTATAAAGGCACCATTTTCAGCAGCTGTGCATGCTAATATTCCAACATCGTTAGAGCATAGTTTTAAAGCCTGATTCAAATCATTTGTTTGATACATCGCTTTTAATTCAAATTCATTACAGAATAAGAGATCTATATCTGACTTTATCATATTATGAAAAGCTTCTCTATGCCGCTCAACACAAAAGGGGTCAGAAAGAGTTAGAGATACCTTTCCATCCACACTTTTACACGCTTTTATTGCTTTATTAAAAGCTTCATGACTTTCAGGGCCATCAAAACGATAACCTTCCAAATAGATCCATTCTGTATCCTTGATTTGTGCTTCATCAATGTCTGAAGCTTTGAGGTATTCGGTAACCCCAAGATAGGTATTCATAGATCTTTCGCCGTCTGGTGTGACTATTATTGTGCAGCGGCCTGTTTCATCAATGTTTTTTTCTGGAGAAAATGGAGTGTTGTAAACAACATTTTGTTTTTTTAAATCGTTAGCAAATAATATTCCTAATGGATCATTTTTTACCTTTCCCACGTATGCTGTTTTTCCACCCAACTTCGCAATACCCGCAATAGTATTCGCTGCAGAACCACCACTTTCAGATTTTGAAACTGTGATTATCTCATGTAATTGTTTTGCTCGTGATATATCGATCAATTGCATTATACCCTTAGCAATACTATGGGAATTTAAAAATTCTTCATTTTCATAACAAAGGATATCGACCATAGCGTTGCCAATTCCAATTACCTGATATTTTTTTCCCAATTTCTAGTCCTTAAATTTGAATAATTTTGAATTTTGTAACGATATTAATAAAATTGCGCAAGTTTTGGGTTTATTAGTAATGTCTATCTATGATTACCTTTAGTCAAAGGGGGAATCATGTCTCAGAGTTACCAATATTTAACCATAAATCGTGCGATTAATTTTATAAATTCATCGTTAACACGGCAACCCAAACTTGAAGAAATTGCAGATGCTGTTGGTTTGTCCCCATATCATTTTCAGAGATTATTTACAGAGTGGGTGGGAGTGTCCCCAAAACGTTATCAGCAATATATAACATTAGGTTTTTCAAAAGAATTATTAAATAAAAGACATACGTTATTAGATGTAACATTAAATGTTGGCCTCTCTGGAACCAGTAGATTACATGATTTATTTGTAAAGTGGGAGGCCATGACCCCAAGAGAATATGCATTAAAAGGTAAAGATGTTGATATAAATTGGTCTTGGTTTGATAGCCCTTATGGGAAAATGTTAGTAATGGCCACGGATAGGGGATTATGTGGTTTGGGATTTTGTGGTCAAAAGAATGATGATGATATTTTTAACGATTTTAAATTTAGGTGGCCCAATGCAACCTATATTAAAAATAAACTCAAACTAGACGCTATTGTTAATTCACTGATTTCTGAGAAAGGTATCATTAATGTTCATCTCATTGGCGCACCATTTCAAATCAAAGTTTGGGAAGCTTTACTTAATATACCTTCTGGGTTTGTCACCACATACTCTGATGTTGCGCATGCAGTAAATAATAAAGCAGCGGTGAGAGCGGTAGGAACAGCTATCGGAAATAATCCTATAAGCTGGCTAATTCCATGCCATCGTGTGCTT
>Ga0206679_10001652_pt1 | contig 18348 bp, 14 predicted proteins | sample M110012015metaG_FD_155464 | JGI IMG/M metagenome (GOLD analysis project Ga0206679, IMG submission 155464) | Ammonia-oxidizing marine archaeal communities from Monterey Bay, California, United States - M1 100m 12015 | ecosystem: Environmental > Aquatic > Marine > Intertidal zone | place: USA... | reverse complement strand
ACGAACTAAATGATGTCTATTTTCTTTCTTAAAATCAAAATTTGACAATCTATTTACAAAATGACCCCAGTAAGATGCTCTTTTATTTTGTCTTATTTGCCTAAATGCTAATAATTTGTTTCCATTCCACTCTTTTCCAATCAGTTTTAATGAATCTTTTGTTACAGATTCAAACAACATGTTTATTTCAGGATGTCTTCCTAGCATGCTAGACAATAATGTTGTTCCTGTTCTTTGTAAACCAATTATGACAAATAATTTCATGTTAACCGAATATGTTAAAATATCTTTTGACGATTTTTGAGCCAACAAATGTAGTAATAAGATACAATATCGTCTTAATGTTGATGGATGATTTCATTAAATACTTCCTAGATAACTTCATATTCCCTATTAGATAGTAATATCTACCCATACTTCCATTTATTCTTTTCTCTGATAAATTTACTTCTTCTGGGAATTTTTTAGAGTACGATTTAATAGTTTGTAGTGAGAAATTATAATCATTTATCCGATAATTTTCATTCAATGACAGATTCTTACCATCTACTTTTCTTAAGTATAATGATTTTGATATTTCCACTGATTTCCTATTATAAAATAACTTTAAAACCCAATCAAAATCAATCATACCTATTTCTTCTTCAAATAGTATTTCTTTCAGATTTGATGAAAACATAATACTCCCTAAATAAGTTTGTTGACCTTCTCTACTTTTTGTAAGTTTAGTTAAAAAAGTTTCATCTTTCTCAAACATCAAATGTCCATCTGAAGATTCCTTTACCCTATCTTCTTTCCTTCCTGTATTTATATCTTCTAATGTATAACCAGAAGTAATTATAGGTGCTTTTTCAGAATACTTTAATAAACTAATTACTTTATTAGGAAACCAAACATCATCATGGTCAGCAATACAAATAAAATCACCAGTAGAGTGTTTTAAAGCAATATTCCTCCCTTTATTTGGTCCTCCAGAATTCTTTTCAGTAGATTGATATGAAATGTTATTATCTTTAAGTATTTCAGTGGTTTTATCAGATGAGCAATCATCTACAACAATAAGTTCTATTTCAAAATCAACATTTATTCCTTCTTGGTTTTTTATAGAATTTATAACATCCTGAATTGAGTTTTCAGAATTATAAGTTGTTAATATTACGCTTACTTTTTTCAATGATTAAAATATAGGAGACAAAAATAACTTTAAATTGATGAAAAACTAATCTATTATTATCTTTTTCTCAATTGTACCATCATCATAAAAATAGATTAAGAAAGTATTGCTTTCTTCTTTTATTTCTCGTCCTAACAAATCTACAACCCTAATTATTTCTTGTTTATTTATATCAGAAATAAATGAAGGAATCAGATAATAATTAACTTGCAAACTTACTTAAAAGGTCTTTAATCATGGAGTTTATATCTTCTGAAATTTTAAGAACAAACATTACAGAAAAATAAATTATTGATATTAGTAATGATTTAACAATCATATTTGGAATATCTGAAAAAGTTAAATTTAAAAATATCAAAGAAAAATACACAAAAACAATAAGCAGAATTGCTTTTATTGTTCTTAATGAAAAAGGTTGGATTCCTACTTTAAAATAAACATACATCATTTTTAAGGAATTAAATATAATAACAGATAATGCGGTTGCAAATGCAGCTCCATTAATACCAACAATACTATATTCTGATAAAGGACTACTTTCAGGAATAAAAATATAATTTGTAAAAATGGTAATTATCAGAAGGATGAAGTTTGAATACAAATCAAATCTGTAATATTTCGAATTGACAATTATTTGTCCGTTTACACCAGTAGCAACACTAAAAAGTTTTGACAAACCAATATACAAAACAACAACCTTTCCTCCTTGAAATTTTTCAGGAAGCAAAGCAAGTCCATCATCAATATTTAACCAAATAATAAGAAATATAAACCCGCCTAACAACAACTGATTTAAAGATGATTTTTCATAAATATCTTTTATTTCAGAAACATTTTTTTCTTTCCAAGCTTTCGCTATTAAAGGAGCGGTTATCGAACCAATAGCTCTTGAAGGAACCAAAATAACATTTCCGATAAAAAATGCTATTGTATAATACGCAACACTTTCCAGGTTCATTAATTTTCCAATCATCATCATATCTACCTTACTAACCAATATTGCAGAAGCTCCTCCAGCAAGTACAAATAATCCGTACGAAATCATTTGTTTCCCCTCAATATCATCTAGTCTGACAGTAAATTTAAATTTATATTTCTTAAAAATTGACAAAAATAATATCAGAATCATAAATAAATACAAGGATATATGAGAATACAAAAAGGTAGTAAAATCAATATATTCAAACCAATGTAAAATAAGAAGAAGGATATTGAATCCCTTTAAAAATACTTCTCGTAAAAATATTGGAATTGTAGCATTTAATAATGATCTGGAAAGAGATGATAAAACCTCAAAAAAAGATAAAAATGAAACTAAAAAGAAAACTAAATGGAAGTTATTTCTGAGTAGTTCATCTGCATTTACAAAATTTAACAAATCATCTTTAAACAAGAAATACAGTAGTAAAACCAATAGAAAACCAATTATTGGAATCATAAATGATAATGAAATCAATTGATTTTTATTTTCTACTTTAGGGAAAAATCTGATTAAGGTTTTTGGAGTACCTAAACTAGAAAAAGTTGATACAACAATAGAATAAGCTATTATTATTTGTAACAAACCCAAATGTTCTGGATGAGAATTAAAAGCATTCGGATATAAGATAACAGTAGATAAAGCACCAAACATTAAACCTATGTAAAAATAGATTGAATTTTTTAAACTCTGTTTTTGTACTATTCCCATTACATTTTATTTAAAAAATCCGCAAGTTTCTTAGTCAAAACACTTCTTTTAAACTGAGATAAGTCATCTGAACTAATAGTTTTGATGTTTCCTGTATATAACTGATATACAATATCTTTAATATTTACTTTATTATAAGGAATGTATAGTCCAGATTTAGTTTTTTCTATCAAATTCTTAATATCACTTTCATCAGGACCAAAAGATAATATTGATCGTTTTGCAGCAAAATATTCGAAAATTTTACCTGGGTAATTTCCTTTTCCGCTCTCTGAATTAAACAATAATAACAGCAAAACTGATGACTGGTGATACTGATTAAGGACTTCCTTATGAGACAAATACTCTAGATGTACAACCTTGTTTTTTAGATGAAAATTCTGAGTTATTGATTGTAGAACTTCCGTATCAATATTTCCTGAAAGTCTTATTTCTAATTTATCTTTAAATTCAGGATCCTCTTCACAAATATCATTTAAAGCTTTCCATAGATTTTTTGGATTTCTTAAGTGATTTAATAATCCAAAATGACCAATAACAAAGTTATCATTTTTCTTCTCCTCTTCTATAAAATCCTCTTCATCAAACCCATTTGTAATCAACTGTACATTGCTAGACCCCAGCCTTTTAAAAGACTCAACCCAAGTTTCACTTACGGTTAGTGTTGTGTCCGCACTTTCAAGTACTTCCCTCTCTAATTCCTGATATTTCTTTCTTGATTTTTTAGACAATTTAAAATCTTCTAACAAATCTAATTCCGACCAAGGGTCTCTAAAATCTGCAATCCATTTAAGATTCGGTAACCTCTTTTTTAATCCTAAAGCAATAAGATGCATGGAATGGGGAGGACCTGTAGAGACAATATGTGTTATCTCTTCTTCTTGTATTTTTTTACTTAAAAATTTTATTGATGGTTTTACCCAATACACTTTCGGATCAGGAATAAAAATATTTCCTCTTATCCAATTCAAAATTTGGTTTTTAGTAGAGGATTTATCCTGAATAATACCCGCATTCGAACTTTCTAACTTACCAAATATCTTTTCTTTTAAAGAATAAGGTTCCCAAATTGGAGACTTCCAAACCTCAACTTCAGGATGAATATCAGATAACAAGTCCTCATCCTTTACATCAAAAGAAGGATAATCAGGAGTATAAATAATTGGCTTCCATCCATTTTCAGGTAAATATTTTGAAAACTTTAACCACCTCTGCACACCCGAACCTCCAGCAGGAGGCCAATAATAAGTGATGATTAAAACTTTTTTCATCCTTTATTTTAATTCTTTGTAAGATACAAATCCTAAAAGCAATAAAAGTAAAATAGAACTTGCATAAGCAACATTCTCTCCTGTGGAATAAGAAGATGGATTAAACTTAAATTCAACTTTTGTTGTACCCTTAGGGATAATCATAGACCTTAAAACATAATTAGAACGGAAATAAGGAACTTTTTCTCCATCTATATACGCATTCCAACCTTTGTCATAATAAATCTCAGAAAACACAGCTAGTTGGTCAGAGTTAATATTTGTAAGATTATAAGTAAGATGATTAGGTTTGTACGATTTCATATCTAGATTTATAGTAGAAGATTCATCTTTTGTAAAAGAAGTAAGTTTATCAGAAAACCTTTTATCTACAATTGCAGTAGTTGATGGATTAAAACCATTTAAAGCATCCAACTCCTCATTTGCATTTTCAACCATCTTTACCTCTGTAACAAACCAGGCATTTCCTAAAGGATTTATACCCGTTAATTTTGACTCCACCGCTTCTCCCTGAGGAGTAATAACCCAACCACAATTAAGCATTGAAAGTACTGAAGTATTATTTTGTGTTAAATGATTATCTATCAACTCTTGATATCTTAAGAGTTTTGCAGCATGATACCCTCCTATTGAATTATGAAAATATGAAGTTCTACTCTCGTTAAATGGATTATTATAATTAAATACTCTAGATTGATTTGTATTTTTATTTAAGATTTCCTTATCTGCAGAAGTTGGTCGGAATGTTGTATTATTATCTTTTACAAAATGTATTTCATTTAAATATCTTTTATCTACCGACCATAAATCCGACAAAAGTAAAACCCCCAAGATAATTACTACATATTGTTTTTTGATTTTTCCCTTAATAAACATCCATAAAGTACCAGCAGATAGAAGAATAAAGACAAACGACCTCCATGCGTCTGATTTTAAAATAGACTCTCTATCTGAAGCTAATTTACTTGTGAAATCTACATTATTGTTTAAATAATCATTTGAAGAAAGAAAATCGAGAAAAATAGATGGAACAAGAGTAAACAACAAAGTAATACCTCCTGTAATATAAAATGCTAATTTTAATTTTTGTTCTTTTTCTTTATTATCTTCATTATTCAAAAATTTGTTTAAAGCTAAAATAGCAAGTAATGCAATTCCAAATTCTGCAATAATCATAGCCATAGTAACCGCCCTAAATTTATTATAGGCGGGGACATAATTAAAGAAGAATTCTGTGAGTCCCATAAAATTACTACCCCATCCTAGCATTATAGAAAGAATTGTAGCAAGTAAAATCCATATTCTGTAAGAAGACTTTACATACATTATCCCTAATACAAACAAGAAAAATATAATAGCTCCAACATAAGTTGGAGATGTTCCTGGTTGATCTCCCCAATAGGTCATGGTTTGTTGTTGTAATTTTTGTTGTTTCTTCTGATTTCTGATTCCTCTTAAGTATTTTAAAGTTTCAGAATCTTTATTCTCCAACACACTAGAACCAGTAGATCCCCCCATGAAATTTGGAATTAAGAAAGTCATAGTTTCTGCTTTTCCATAACTCCACCTAGTAGCATACTCCAAACCTAAACCATCATTCTTTTCTTTACCCTCTTCATTTACCAACTCCGATTTTCCTCTTTGCGTTTCAGGTCCGTACTCCATAGTGGTTGCCAAACGTGTATAATTTGTAGCTCCACCCAGAAGTGCTGCCACTACTAATATTCCAACTTTTTTAAAGAAATTCGGAAGAGTTTTATCTTGTAATTCTTTTACAAACTGAACAAGTCCGATAAAAAATAAGATTATAACAGTATAATAAGTAATCTGATAATGATTAGAATAAAGTTGCAATGCAACAAATAAAGAGGTAAAGACAGCTCCTAAGAGCCATTTCTTACTTCTGAAAGTATATAGGACAGAAGCAATAATTAATGGTAAATAAGCTATTGCATGAGCCTTTGTCATATGTCCTGCCTGAATAATTATTATAAAATAGGAAGAAAACGCAAATCCAATAGCTCCTACAATTGCTAATTTATAATCTATCTTTAGAGTTAATAGTAAAATATAAAAACCAATCAGATACATAAAAAGCAAATTCATAGGTCTAGGTAATCCTAATTGAAAAACTTTATCTATATACTGTATTAAATTTCCATTTGAACGAGTAGAAATTTGATAGGCAGGCATACCAGAAAACATACGTTTAGTCCAAAGAGCTTCATCACCTGTCTCCTTCCTAAAATCTTGTACCTCCTTACTCATTCCTTTCCAGGTATCAACATCATGTGATGAAAGTACTTTCCCTTCAAATATAGGAGAAAAGAAAATAGATGAAATTGCTAAAAATATTCCTAAAGCGATTAAATGTGGAACAAATTTTTTCATAATTTTAAAATTTTAATTATTCATCAACCTCCTCAAAATCTACATAATCACCCATATCATTGGTATCTGATTTTGATTTTTTTGGTTTTGTTTTTATCGTTACTTTTCCCTCCTCTTCAACATTTGTATTTTGTTGTTGATTAAATTGCTGATTAAATTGAGATTGTTTCTTTTTAACATACCTTTTCAGTAAAATAGGAAACACAAATCTACCTAAAAACTTTAAAATATAAGAGATTAAGAAAAACCAAAATAAAAAGTTTAATAATCCTACTAACATATTATTTACTTAAATATAAATTTCTTTCAGAATACACTTTTGTAAAGTAATCATCATCTAAATCATCAATAAAATATATTGCCTCTCCTGTAGATTTCATTTCTGGACCTAATTCTTTATTTACATTTGGGAATTTATTAAATGAGAAAACTGGAACCTTAATAGCATATCCTCCTTTTTTAGGGTTAAAATCAAAATCAGTAACTTTCTTCTCTCCTAACATAACTTTAGCAGCATAATTTACATATGGTTCATCATATGCCTTAGCAATAAACGGAACCGTTCTGGAGGCTCTTGGATTTGCTTCAATAACATATACAATTTCATCTTTTATAGCAAACTGTATATTTATTAAACCTACCGTATCTAGAGCAACTGCAATTTTATTTGTTATATCAATCATTTGCTGACGAACATTATCCGATAAATCAAAAGTTGGAAGAACAGCATACGAATCCCCAGAATGAATCCCACAAGGCTCAATATGCTCCATAATTCCGATAATATAAACGTTTTCTCCGTCACATATTGCATCCGCCTCTGCTTCTATTGCCTTGTCTAGATAATGATCTAGTAAAACTTTATTTCCAGGCATATCTTTAAGAAGATCTACAATATGATGTTCTAATTCTTCTTCATTTATTACAATTTTCATTCCTTGTCCACCTAGTACATAAGAAGGACGAACTAATATTGGAAAATTTAAATCTTTTGAAATTTCTAAAGCCTCCTCAGCTGTTTCTGCAACAGCAAATTTAGGATAAGGGATATTATGTTTTTTTAGAAGTTCTGAGAATCTTCCTCTATCTTCAGCAACATCCAAAGCATTGTAAGAAGTTCCCATAATTTTGACCCCATATCTCTCTAGTTTTTCTGCTAGTTTTAATGCAGTCTGACCACCTAACTGAACAATAACTCCTTCTGGTTTTTCATGACGAATAATATCATAAATATGTTCCCAAAAAACTGGCTCGAAATATAATTTATCTGCAGTATCAAAATCAGTAGAAACAGTTTCCGGATTACAATTTATCATGATAGTTTCAAAACCACATTCTTTTGCTGCCAAAACTCCATGTACACAAGAATAATCAAACTCAATTCCTTGTCCTATTCTATTCGGACCAGAACCTAAAACAATAACTTTTTTCTTATCTGAGGATTCGCTTTCATTATCTGTAAATTTCTTCCCTTCAATTTCTTGTTGCATTTCAAAAGTAGAATAATAATAAGGAGTTTTTGCAGTAAATTCTGCCGCACAAGTATCAACAAGTTTATATACTCTTTTTATTCCTTGATTATTTCTCTTTTCATACACTTCACTCTCCAAACATTTTACAAGATGTGCAATTTGCCTATCGGCATATCCTTTCATTTTAGATTCTAATAATAAATCATCTGGAAGTGTATCAATTGAGTGTTTTTCTATCTCTTTTTCAAAAACAATTAATTCTTCAATTTGATGTAAAAACCAATAGTCAATTTTAGTTATTTCATGTATTTTTTTAGTAGGAATACCAATTCTCATTGCATCATAAATACGGAACACTCTATCTCCACTAGCGTGTTTCAAAAGATATAAAATCCTATTCTGATCAGTCATTCCTTTTCCATCAGCACCTAATCCGTTTCTTCCTATTTCTAAAGACTGACACGCTTTTTGCATTGCCTCTTGAAAAGACCTTCCAATACTCATCACTTCTCCTACTGATTTCATTTGCAAACCAAGTGTTGTATCCGAACCTTTAAATTTATCAAAGTTCCATCTTGGAAATTTAACAACAACATAATCCAATGTTGGCTCAAAAAATGCAGAAGTTGATTTTGTAATTTGATTATCTAACTCATCTAAAGTATATCCGATAGCAAGTTTTGTAGCAATCTTAGCAATTGGATATCCGGTAGCTTTTGATGCAAGCGCAGAAGAACGAGATACCCTAGGATTTATCTCAATAGCAATAATATCTTCATTTTTATCAGGACTAACCGCAAACTGAACATTACATCCACCAGCAAAATCACCAATCGAACGCATCATTTTTATTGCCATATCTCTCATTCTCTGATAACAAGTATCAGAAAGCGTCATAGCAGGAGCTACTGTAATAGAATCTCCAGTATGAATCCCCATTGGGTCAAAATTCTCAATAGAACAAATAATAATTACATTATCATTATCATCTCTTAAAAGCTCTAATTCATACTCTTTCCAACCTAAAACTGCTTTATCAATAAGCACTTCATGTATAGGAGAAGCGTGTAATCCTTTTGAAAGTAAGTCTTCAAATTCTTCTTTTGTATGGACAAATGAAGCTCCAGTTCCTCCAAGTGTAAATGATGGCCTAATTACCAATGGAAACCCTAATTCTTGAGCTATTTCCTTACCCTCTAAGAAAGAGGTAGCTATCCTAGCAGGAGCAACAGGAACTTCTATTTTTTTCATTAATTTACGGAACTGCTCTCTATCTTCTGTTATATGAATTGCATCAATATCAACTCCTATAATATCAACTCCATATTTTTCCCAAATTCCTTTTTCATCAACTTCAATACACAAATTCAGTGCTGTTTGCCCACCCATTGTAGGTAAAACTGCATCAATCTGCCTCTCTTCTAAAATTTCTACAATTGATTTTACTTCTAAAGGTTTAAGATAAACATTATCCGCTACAACCTTATCGGTCATAATTGTAGCAGGATTCGAATTTATTAGAGAAACCTCAATACCTTCTTCTCTTAAAGATCTGGCAGCTTGAGAACCTGAATAATCAAACTCGCATGCTTGACCTATCACAATAGGTCCACTTCCTATAATTAAGACTGATCTAATTTCTTTTTTCCTTGGCATTTTTCTATTTTATATAATTGCGAATTTACATGATTTGACTTACTACTACAAACTAAGAAACTCTATTAAATGAATAAATTTTAACAAAATGTTGATAAATATAGCTAAAAAAAAGGTGTTGCTAAAATAGCAACACCTCTAGTATATATATTATAAATCAATTATTTATGACCTATTTCGTCAGAAACAGTTAATCTTTTTCTTCCTTTAGCTCTTCTTCTAGCTAAAACTTTCTGTCCATCTTTATCAGACATTCTATCCATAAAACCGTGTTTGTTCTTTCTTTTTCTGTTTGACGGTTGAAACGTTCTTTTTGGCATAACTTTAAATCTTTTTTATTTGGTCTGCAAATTTAGTTTTGTTTTTCTTTATTTCAAAACATTTATCACTCTATTTTTATAAATATTAAATATATATTTGTATTCTGAAATAAATCATGAATAAAACACAAAAGAAAAAAGTAAACTTTAGTAGTTTAATTAAACTCTACAAATACATAAAACCCTACAAAACAAGGTTTTATACAGGAATAGGTTTTTTATTACTTACAAGTTTTGCTTCTTTAATTTTTCCGAAATTAGTTGGAGATTTAATAGATGGTTCATCTCAATCTGTAGAAAAGATTAACCAGATAGCTATTTATTTATTAATATTATTTAGCGCACAAGCTCTTTTTTCTTATTTCAGAATTGTACTTTTTGTTAGTGTTGCTGAAAAATCTCTGTCCAAATTAAGACAAGATACATTTAACCACTTAAGCAAACTCCCTCTTAATTTTTTTAGCAACAATAAAATTGGAGAACTAAACAGTAGAATTTCTGCAGACATCACTCTACTACAAGAAACTTTTACTACAACTTTTGCAGAGTTTTTCCGACAGATAATATTAATTGTTGGAGGAGTTACATTTCTTAGTTTCATATCAGTAAAACTGACTTTATTTATGCTTTCCGTGCTTCCTGTTATCATGATTTTAGCAGTTTATTTCGGGAAAAAAATAAAAAGTTACTCCAAAAAAGTACAAAAAGAAATTGCAGAATCGAACAATATTGTAGAAGAAACCTTACAAGGAATTAGAGTAGTAAAAACATTTACAAATGAAGCTTTTGAGAGTTTAAAATACAAACAAAAAACTGATGAAGTAGCTAAAACTGCAATAAAAGGAGGGAAATACAGAGGAGCTTTTGCTTCATTTATTATTTTATGTGTTTTTGGTGCTATAATATCTGTAATTTGGTTCGGGACAAAACAAGTACATGAAGGGAATTTAAAAATGGGAGAGTTATTTTCATTTGTACTATACACAGTATTTATTGGAGCTTCAGTTGGGGGTTTAGCAGATTTATACTCAAAAATTCAGAAAGCAATAGGATCTTCTGAAGCACTTTTAGAAATTTTAGAAGATGAAGACGAAAATTATATAGATGGAATAAAGAAAGATATAGTCGGAAATCTAGAATTTAGAGATGTTACTTTTTCTTACGAAAACAGAATAGAAAACATAGTTCTAAACTCAATTAACTTTACTGCAAAAAAAGGAGAAACAGTAGCAATTGTTGGGCCTAGCGGTGCCGGAAAATCAACTATTACATCTTTAATATTAGATTTTTACAACACAACTAAAGGTAGTGTCTTAATTGATGATGTGGATTTAAAAGAATTTAATCTTCATAATATCAGAAAACAAATTGGCATAGTACCACAAGATACTTTTTTGTTTGGTGGGACAATTTCTGAGAACATTGCTTATGGGAAAATTGATAGCACAAAAGAAGAAATAGTTGAAGCTGCAAAACAAGCTAATGCAGATGAGTTTATTAATTCTTTTGAAGATGGATATAATACACTAGTAGGAGAAAGAGGAATTCAACTTTCCGGAGGGCAAAGACAAAGAATTGCAATTGCAAGAACTATATTAAAAAACCCTGCTATTCTTATTTTAGATGAAGCAACTTCATCTTTAGATTCAAAATCAGAAAGTATGGTTCAAAATGCATTAGAAAAACTAATGAAAAACAGAACAACTATTGTAATTGCTCACAGACTTTCTACAATAAAATCTGCCGATAAAATTTTGGTTTTAGATAAAGGAGAAATTGTTGAAAAAGGAACACATGAAGAATTAATAAAAATAGAAGACGGAACTTATAAATCTTTAAGTAAGTTTCAATTTTTTAATGAGTAATTTCTAATTTGCTATTAAGAGTAATCTTATTTAATTTTACCGTTACTAAAACCACCCCACTACTATCTACACTAGGAATGTCTATTTTATTCAAATCAAACCTGTTTAAATACTCCTCAGAAGAATAAATAAGTTTTCCTGAAATATCATAAATTGAAATTAGTGCATTTGTATTGTTTCCAGAATATAAGTCGATAGTAAAAACACTATTAGTAGGATTAGGGTAACAATGAAGAGAAGGAATTAAATCTTCCGTTAAAGTTAATAAACTATCTGCTTTATAAAAATTAGCCAATCCATATCCTTCATGATCATTCGGATTATTAAACAAAGTAGCTGACTGAATTATTGAATTTATTATTTCCATATTATTTTTTGAAGGATGAGCCTGCCACAAACAAGCAACCATTCCTGCAAGAACTGGGGAAGAAAATGATGTTCCATTTGCACTTATTACATTTCCATAGGAATTTATAACTGATGTGTTTTTTCCTTGTGCACAAACAGAGGGTTTTACTCTACCATCAGAAGTAGGTCCATATGAAGAAAAAGATGCTATATATCTATTTTCATCAACCGCTCCTACTGATAATATAGAGTCTGCATCTGCAGGAGCTCCTAAATATTTCCAACTACCATTTCCTTCATTTCCTGCAGAATTACAAACAATTATTCCTTTTCTGGAAGCTATTGTTGCTCCTATAGTTGATGGATTTGTTTTACCATCTAAATCTTGATATGTGTGGTTTTGACTTGTATTATTAAAAACTGTATAACCTAGAGAAGAATTAATAATATCCGCTCCTATACTATCTGCAAATTCAGCTCCACAAACCCAATTAAACTCCTCAATAATATTTTCAGAATATGCATCCTCAGTTCTTAATAAAAAATAATTTGCCTTTGGTGCAGTTCCGATTATCTCACTTTCCAAATCAGAAGCCATACAAGACATGACCATCATACCATGTGTATCATCATTATATACATCTTTTTCTTTTTCTACAAAATCGTATGTTCCGAAAATTCTACCTTCATTATTTAATTTTTCAAAACATTTCAAACTATCCACATTATAAAAACCAGCATCTAAAACTGCAATAAGCATGTTTTCTCCTTTAAACCCATTATGATGTAATGAATCTCCCCACAACATATAAATCTGATTTAAAGAGGCCCCATAATCCATTTTTCTGGGAAAAGAAGAAGATTGCTTATGTGTTTTATTTGAAATTTGCCATTTTCCAAAGTAGTATAAAGAATCTACAAATAAAAAATTTACTTGATTAATTAAAGATGAATCGGTTGTTTGTACAATAATTCCATTAAACCATTTTGACTTTGCAAGCACATTAAAACCAATATTTTTAATTTGATCTACATAAGTTTGAGTAACAGGTAAATCAGAAATATTTAAGGATATATTTTGTTTAACTCTTCTATTTATTGATTTTTCTGAAAGGAATTTCTCCGCCTCAGAAAGTTTGTACTCATTATTTAATTTGTCTGTAAATTTTATGAGAAATTTATATTCTAACTGTTGTGAAAAAACAGACAATGGTAACATAAAAAAAATTATAATTTTTTTCATTTCTTTTTAATAAATCCACCTCCAATCACATCATTTCCTTCATAAAAAACTGCAGATTGACCAGGAGCAATTCCCTCTACTTTATTCTGGAATAAAACTTTTATGTCTTCTCCTTTATTATACAATACCGATTCCTCTCCTTTATGTTTGTATCTAACTTTAGTTGTTGATTTTAATCCATCCGGCACAGATTCATATTTAACCAAATTTAAACCTGTAACTGTCATTTCTAATTCTTTTAAATCCTCTTTTGAACCTACAACAACTTCATTTTTTTCTGAATTTATACCAATAACATAAGTTGGTTCCTGACCTAAAGAAACACCTAATTTTCTTTGACCTATTGTGTAAAAAGGATAACCATCATGAGTTCCGATAACTTCTCCTGATTTTGTAACAAAATTCCCTCCTTTTACTTTTTCTTCCAAACCATCTACCCTTCTTTTAAGAAATCCTCTATAGTCGTTATCAGGAATAAAACAGATTTCATAACTTTCACTTTTATTTGCAAGTTCTACATATCCTCTATCCAAAGCCATTTGCTTTATGTCTTTTTTATGGTATTTTCCCATAGGAAAAATTGTTCTTTTCAGGCAACTCTGAGACAAACCCCACAAAACATACGATTGATCTTTACCTTCATCCAAACCTTTAGAAACCACATATCTTCCATTATCTTCTCTAACTTGCGCGTAATGACCAGTAGCAATAAATTCGCAATCTAGCATATCTGCTCTTTTCAAGAGTGCTTCCCACTTAATATGGGTATTGCAAAGCACGCAAGGGTTTGGAGTTCTTCCTGCAATATATTCATCAACAAAATTATCAATAATAAAATCACCAAACTCTTCACGAATATCTAAAATCATATGAGGAAAACCACAATCAACAGCTAATTGACGAGCATCATTTATAGAATCTAAACTACAACAACCAGTTTCTTTTTTACTTCCTCCAGAAGATTCGTAATCCCAAGTTTTCATTGTAATTCCGATAACTTCATAACCTTCCTCATGTAATAATAAAGATGCAATAGTACTATCAATACCACCGCTCATAGCCATTAAAACTTTTCCTTTACTCATGTATTGTTGTATCTAAAACTCCATTTGTATAATAACTCCAATCTCCTACCCTAAAACCATTATTATATACTCCATCAAAAAATAAACTTCCGTCTTCATTATAAGTAGTATATGTTCCATGATAAGTACCATTTACATTTGTAGTTTTTAAATGTACTTCACCGTTAATATAATATTGTTCGAACTTACCATTTTCAATTCCGTTTTTCCATTCTTTTATTATATAAATCTGCCCAGTTTCGTAATATGTTTTTCTTACACCATCTAATTCTCCTGAAGTATATTGTTCTGATAATATCAAAATACTATCTTCATTAAAATAATTCCAAGTGCTATCCTTCTGTTTATCTACATATAAACCAGAAGCCATAATATTCCCATTTTTATAATATATATGTGTTGCAGCAGCTCTTCCTTCATGAAAAAATTCTTTTGTAGCTTTCAATTCTCCTGATTGATAAAAGAATTTAAACAATCCTTGTTCAGTTCCATCTTTAAATGTTCCATGTGATTTAATAGAACCATCATCATACCAAGTTTGCAATTTTCCTTGTTTTAAACCATTCTGATCTACTACCATTTTTTGGGCACTAACAAAGATAAAACTAAATAAAAATAAGAGTGTAAATATCTTCTTCATCATAATTGTTTTATAATTAAATTTTCTATTCCGTTTACAAGTTCTTTCCATGTAAATCTTTTCTTTTCTGTTTTTGTATTTTCCGAAAATTGTTTCTCTTTGTTGTTATCATAAAAACCTACAACACAATCTGCAATATCTTTAGTATTTATATCGCAAACATATCCTACTTTATTGTGTGGAACAATTTCCGCTAGCCCACCAACATTTGTAACTAACATTGGTCTTTCAAAATGATAAGCAATTTGTGTAACTCCACTTTGTGTTGCTGTTCGGTAGGTTTGTGTTATCATATCACAGGCACAAAAATAATTTTTTACATCTTCTTCCGGAATAAAATCACTTTTCAGAATTATATTTTCTGAAATACCTAAAGTATTAATTTGAGAAAGATATTCTTCTTTAGCGTTATAAAATTCTCCAGCAACAATTAGTTTTATTCCCAAATCTTTTATTCTTTTATCTGCCATTACATCTATCATAATATCTAATCCTTTATATCTTCTGACAAAACCAAAAAAAAGCAAATATTTGCCATTCTCTTCTAAACCTAAATTTTGTTTTGCTTGCTTTTTGTCTACAATTTCACCAAAGGAATCATAAATTGGATGAGGAATGAAAATCTTTTCTTTTGTATCTGTAAATTCAGAAAGGTCATCAAGTACAGAAGAAGAAAGAGTTAAAAAGGCGTCACAAGATTTTACAAAATACTTTGTAAGCAGGCTATCTCCTATTCTTTTTTCGTGAGGAATAACATTATCCGTTATTGCAAAAACCTTAGTTGTTTTCTTAATCAATTTGGCAATAGTACCAAGTGCAGGAGCCATAAACGGAAGCCAATATCTGATAATAACATAGTCAGGATTTTCTTTTTTTATCTTTTTTGCTACCTTAAACCAATTAAAAGGATTTATTGAGTTTATAATAGAAATAATATTTATTCCTTCAGGACTGTCACCCTCTTCATATTGTGTTTTTCCTGGAAATAGGAAAGATGGATATTGTAATGAAAAAGAATATACAGTAACATCTGCTCCCTGATTTTTATATTCTACTGCTAAGGAATTATTAAAATTTGCAATCCCACCTCTGTATGGAAAAGCAGGACCAATTATGATAACTTTCCTTTTCAAAATTTAGATTTCTTTTTCTACTTGATAGTTGTTCCTATCTTGTGCGTTTCTGGAAATAAGCTCGGCAATAAATCCGGCCAAAAATAGCTGAACTCCAATAATCATAGAAGTAAGTGCAATGTAAAAACCAGAAGTATTAGCAATGTTTTCTGCTTTAATATCACTAAGCATAGCATACACTTTATAACCACCAATATATGCGAAAAGACCTAAACCAAGCATAAACATTAAAGAACCAATAACACCAAAAAAGTGCATTGGTTTTTTACCAAATCTACTTATAAAGGTAATGGTCATTAAATCAAGGAAACCATTTACAAAACGCTCCAAACCAAACTTTGTAACTCCATATTTACGAGATTGGTGTTGTACTACTTTTTCTCCAATATTATCAAATCCTGCCCATTTTGCCATTACCGGAATATATCGGTGCATTTCTCCATGAACCTCAACAGATTTTACAACTGTATTTTTATAGGACTTAAGTCCGCAATTAAAATCGTGTAAGTATATACCAGAGGCTTTACGAGCAGCCCAATTAAATAGTTTTGTAGGAATAGTTTTTGTAATTGGATCATGTCTCGTCTTTTTCCAACCAGAAACTAAATCAAAACCATCCGTAATTATCATTTTATACAAATCAGGAATTTCATCTGGGCTATCTTGCAAATCAGCATCCATAGTAATTACAACATCTCCTTCTGCTTTTGCAAATGCAACATTTAATGCAGCTGACTTTCCGTAATTTCTTCTGAATTTTATTCCTTTCAAATTAATATTTTCGGAACTTAATTGTTCAATTACTTCCCACGATTTGTCTTTACTACCATCATCAATAAGTAATACCTCATAAGAGAAATTATTCTCTTTCATTACTTTATCAATCCAACTACATAATTCCGGAAGGGATTCTTCCTCATTAAAAAGTGGTACTACTACAGAAATATCCATATTTAATTTGTTTTAATAAATGTTTCTTTCTTACGAACAAAGAGTGCTAATATAGCACAATAAATTGCAATAAAAAACAAAACTGTAATCAATATCTGAAGAAAATAAGTAACACCTAAACCTTCTTTTCTGATTACATCCCATTTGTCAGTTAATAGCTGTTTTCCTGAATAATATAATTCTAATTGATATTCATATTCATCCTCAGAAAAAGCACCTTGAGTTTGAGCATTATCAATTACAGATTTTTGCATAGAAAAGAAACTTAGTTCTCTTTTTTCGTTTATTTCTATATATTTATCAGGGTAAGAAAAAGTCCATAAAACTGTTTTACCTACTGTAAGAACTCCAAAACCAAGTGCAGATATTACAAATAAAATCCTGAAAGCATCTCTAAAAGAAAACAACTCATAATAAGAAGCAAACTCTTTTGACCATTTGACAACAAAGTAAGTATAAACAAGCGTCCAAGCTAAAAAGAACACAATTAAATAATTTGTTAAACTCATATTTAAACCAAAAGTAAGATCTATGATAGGAAATATTAATAATACTAATCCTAACATTAATCCTTTATTTAAAATGAATTCCTTCTCTTGTTTTTCCATAAAAAAATTTTACGCAAATATACATAAAAATAGAAGTGAGAAAATGTTTTGTAAAGAGAAGAATAATATTACTTTTGCCGACAAGGGTAAGTCTTGTACGACCAGCTCCCTATTAACTCCCCCAGGACAGGAATGTAGCAAGGGTATTAGGTTGTAGCGGTGCGATATAAGTAGCTTACCCTTACTTTATTTTAAGAAATCCTACTCCACCCTGTTCTCTCTTTTGCATAAGGTAAATATGCTTTTAAAATATTCTTATTCTCTTTCTTCTTTAAATTTTCGTCTTCTTCTAATAATTTAATTGCTACATTTCTGGAGTATTCTAAAATATTTCCATCTTTTATCAAGTCCGCAATTTTAAATTGTAATTCCCCCGATTGTCTAGTTCCCATCATATCCCCCGCACCTCTTAATCTTAAATCTACCTCCGAAATTTTAAAGCCGTCAGAAGTTTCTACCATGGTTTTTAGTCGTTCTTTTCCTTCATTACTTACTTTATTT
>Ga0206679_10001649_pt1 | contig 18365 bp, 16 predicted proteins | sample M110012015metaG_FD_155464 | JGI IMG/M metagenome (GOLD analysis project Ga0206679, IMG submission 155464) | Ammonia-oxidizing marine archaeal communities from Monterey Bay, California, United States - M1 100m 12015 | ecosystem: Environmental > Aquatic > Marine > Intertidal zone | place: USA... | reverse complement strand
CTCATCCTTGATATATCTTTCCTGCTTACCTCTTTTAACCTTATATAGCGGGGCCTGGGCAATATAAACGTGGCCTCGTTCAATTAACTCTGACATATGTCTAAAGAAGAAAGTTAGTAGTAGCGTTTTAATATGTGCACCATCCACATCAGCATCTGTCATTATGATAATTTTATGATAGCGGAGCTTGTCTGCATCAAATTCGCCTAAACCTATACCACATCCAAATGCAGTGATCATGGTGCCGATTTCAGCGGAAGACAACATTTTATCAAAACGAGCTTTTTCTACATTGAGAATTTTACCCTTGAGTGGCAAAATCGCTTGATTCTTACGATCTCTGCCCTGTTTCGCTGATCCACCAGCAGAATCACCCTCTACTAAAAACAATTCTGACTTTGCCGGATCTTTTTCTTGGCAATCCGTCAATTTACCAGGCAGCCCTGCAATATCCAGCGCCCCCTTGCGACGAGTCATTTCCCGGGCTTTCCTTGCTGCATCCCGAGCTCTTGCTGCATCTATCATTTTCTGGACTATGGCTCGAGCTTCCTGTGGATTCTCCATTAAATAGTCTGAAAAATATTGGCCCATTTCCTGCTCTACTGCTGTTTTGACCTCAGATGACACCAATTTATCTTTAGTCTGAGACGAGAACTTTGGATCAGGGACTTTTACAGAAATTATGGCGGTCAAGCCCTCGCGAGCATCATCGCCAGTCGTGTTAACCTGCGATTTTTTACCCATGCCCTCTTTTTCAATATAGTTATTCAACGTCCGAGTCAGGGCAGTCCTAAATCCTTGCAAGTGAGTACCACCATCACTTTGGGGAATATTATTGGTGTAAGCCAACAATCTTTCCTGATAAGAGTCATTCCACTGTAACGATACCTCAACTCCCACACCGTCCGGGCGATCCGTTTGAAAATGAAAAATCTCGTTTAAGACGACTTTATTGGTATTTAGAAAAGCGACAAATGCCCCTAAGCCACCCTCATATCGAAACTCCTCCTTTTTTCCGGTTCTTTCATCCAATAATTCTATGCCAACTCCCGAATTCAAAAAGGATAATTCACGTAATCTCTTGGCAAGGATATCGTAATGGAACTCAATATTTGTAAACGTTTCAACCGATGGCCAAAACCGGCACCGTGTACCAGTCTGTTCTGTTTCGCCCACTACTTTCAGGTCTTCTTGCGGAAACCCATCACGATAACGCTGCTCCCAGATTTTTCCTCCTCTCCAAATCGTTAAGGTCAATTCTGATGAAAGTGCATTGACGACAGAAACACCTACACCGTGAAGACCACCAGAGACCTTGTAATTGGTATCATCGAATTTACCGCCTGCATGGAGGACCGTCATAATCACTTCGGCTGCAGATATACCTTCTTCCTCATGAATATCGGTCGGTATACCACGGCCATCATCGGAAACGGTAACGGATTCATCTGGGTGGATAGTGACTTGTATTTTAGAACAATGGCCCTCTAGAGCCTCATCAATGGAATTATCGACCAATTCTTGAACCATATGGTGTAATCCGGTTCCATCATCGGTATCCCCAATGTACATACCTGGGCGCTTCTTAACCGCCTCTAATCCTTTTAAGACTTTAATACTGCTTGAATCATATTTCTGGTTATCAGTCATATATATCCTCTCCAATGGTACTGATTATACCCTGTTTCACGTGAAACATTTTGCCTAAATGTCCTCCCCACGACTCGATTAAAGTCTCTTTGTCCGTACTGGTGGTAAAAATCTGATGGTTACCGCGACAAAGTAAGGCCGTGATTGCCTTTCTGTGATCCGGGTCGATTTCAGATGCTAAATCATCAACCAACAGAATAAGATTCTTCCTGGCTTGTTCTGGTAATAGTTCTAGTTGGCTTAATGCTAATGCCCACGACAGCATCTTCGCTTCTCCACGGCTACACACCTCTGCCACCGGCTTACCCTTGACAGTAACCCTAATTTCAGCTCGATGAAAACCTTTCTGGGTGAACCCTCTTTTCAGGTCACTATGCAAATCCTGTTCATAAGCTACTAGCAGGTCCAGTGACTCATTCCAGCCACGATAATACTCAAGCTCTAGATCACTAACATCACACAGTCCTCGGGCCAAGGGTAGAAATGTCTGCTTCAACCTATTACTGTAGTCCCGGCGCAATCCATCCAGGTTTTCACTCTTTTCTACAAGAGAAGTAGTCCATTGTGACAGGGTTTCTGAAACCGAGCTCCGTTTTAAAAGGGCGTTTCTCTGCTGTAAGCACCTATTTACCTCTTTCCACAACTGACTGAACTGATGTTTCACGTGAAACACTCCCCAATTCAGAAAACGACGCCGATACCCTGGTTGACCTAAAACAAGATTGATTGTGTCGGGATCAAACACTAAAACCGGCAGGACCTCTGCTAACTGGCTACTGGCCTTAACCACCTGGTTATCAATCCTGATATGTCTTTGGCCCCTTCTATCTTTCTGCACCGCGAGGGAACCACCATCTGATAACTGTCCGCGAACCAAAGCATAAGCGGCTTGATCATTAATGACCGAGCCGAGATGCTGAGTTCGAAATGACCGGAAAGTACCAAGCAGATAAATACTTTCAAGTAAACTGGACTTACCACTACCATTCTCTCCATAAACACCGTTAACGCCCCGATGCAACTGCATCTTGGCCAACTCAATATTTCGAACAGAAAGAATCTCAAGCCGAGATAGGCTCATAACTTCATTGGCATTATCACATAAAGCGCGTTTTCTGAAGCAGGATCTTCGAGCAAGGCGCTGCTATTTTCATCAAATACGGTAATCTTTACTTCATCGCTTCGAACAACATTAAGAACATCCAGCAGATAACCAACATTAAATCCGATCTCTAGATCTGGGCCGGTATAATTGACTAACACAGTTTCTTCTGCGTCTTCCTGCTCTGGATTATTTGCCGATAACTGGATAACACCACTACTGAACTGAACCCGAATTCCTCGAAATTTTTCATTTGACAGTATGGCAGTACGATTTAACGCCTTCCTGAGATCCATTTTGTTGGCCAGGATGTGCTTGTCTCCATTACGCGGTATGACACGCTCGTAATCTGGAAAACGGCCATCAATCAACTTGGTCGTTAACCGATAAGCGCCCGCCTGCAGGCAAAGATGACTCGCACCAATAGCAATACTGACTTTATCTTCAAGATCGGCTAACACCCGCTGCAGCTCCAATACCCCTTTACGCGGCACAATCACCTGGCCAAGGTTCGCCTCGCCTTTATCAAGAGACAAGCTATTCATCGCAAGCCGATGACCATCAGTAGCTACTGAACGTAAAAGTCCGTCGCCGTGCTCAATCAACATACCATTCAGGAAATATCGAACATCCTGTTGTGCCATGGCAAAACCCGTCAATTCTAGGAGCTGCTTGAGAGATTGTGCATCAACCTCGGCGGATTCCTGGCTTTCCGCTTTATCAACGACTGGAAAATCGGCGGCTGCCAGAGTCGATAGGTGAGATCGGAACCGCCCTGACCGAATCTCAAGCCGCTGGTCATTCAGTGTAACCTCGATGTCCGCGTTATCTGGCAGTTCCCTGCAAATATCTAACAGCTTCCTCGCCGGAACTGTTATTTCACCATCATCTGAGCCAGCCACATGTACGACAGCAACCATCTCAACTTCCAGATCAGTCCCGGTTAAAGACAGCTGATTGCCCTCCAGCTGCATCAAAATATTAGATAATATCGGCAATGTTTGTCGACGTTCTACAACACCGGCAACTTGCTGAAGTGGCTTAAGCAGAATTTCTCTATTTATTTCAAATTTCATAGGCTGATAATACGTTGGCTGTGAGTAATAACGAATAATAACGTGTTTTTGATTGCTGTGGATACAGACACGACGAAATCAGTCGTATCGAATCTCAATATGACGACCATCTCTGGTTTGGACAATAGCGGCCGAGTTACCAAGGTCCTGAACTAATTTAGGGCCTATAATGAAAATAACAACTACGACTGTTGCCTTGGCCGACTGAATCAGCCAAAATATTGAAGTTAGTAAGCGCTTACTATCAAACTACCATCGGGCTGATAACATACTGAGACTGTTTATCATCCGGATCATTTATCAAACACGGACTAGTTGCATCAGATAACCGGATCACCAGAGTTTCACCAGACATAACTGACAGGGCCTCAATCAAAAAATTCACGTTAAACCCTATTTCCAACGGCAGACCACTAAAGCTTACCGACAGCTTCTCAGTCGCTTGTTCCTGAAGCGGATTATTGGTGAATAATTCCAAAGCGCCATCAGCCATAGAAAGTTTAACGTTCTTATACACTTCGTTTGATAGTATCGCGGTTCTTAGCAATGCATCACGTAAATGAGTTCGGCTACACTGGATTGATTTGTCACCAGCGACGGGAATCGCCTTACTATAATCGGGGTATTCAGCATCGATCAATTTAGTGGTGAGGCGAGCAGCACCTAACAGCGCCACCATATGATTTGAAGTAAACGAGACCTTGATTTCGCTAGCACTATCGGCAATCAATCTCTGTAATTCAGTAATACCTTTTCGTGGCACTATCGCTCTAATACCGCTTGCAACAGGCGCAATGCTGGTCTCAGTAATGGCTAGCCTCTGGCCATTAGTAGCAACCAGCCTTAAATTAGTGTTCTCAATTTCAAATAGCATTCCATTAAAAAAATAACGAACATCCTGCTGCGCCATAGCAAAACTAGTCTTCTCCAGCATCGACTTCAGCAAAACGGTAGACAGATCAAAAGATTCCAACTGGTCTTGGTCATGCTCGAGGTTTGGAAAATCCATTGCTGATAGTGTTGCCAATTGCGATTCAAACTCACCGCTGGATAAAGTGAATCGGTTATCAGATGTGTGAACGGCAATCTGGCTATCCGTGGGTAAATTTTTACAGATATCGAGCAGCTTACGTCCAGGAACAGCAATTTGACCTTCTCCTGTAATAGAGAGATCAGTCTCTGCTCCAGCCACCGTCATCTTAACTTCGACTTCCTGGTCCGTCGCTGTTAAGGAAATCGTTTGCCCAGCCGCCACTACCAACACATGCGATAAGATAGGTAGTGTCTGTTTTCTTTCGATCACATTAACTACTAGCTGTAATGCCTCAATGAACGCCGCTCTGGAAATGGTAAAATTCATGCCATATCCTAACTTGTTAGCAACCTTTTCAAGTTACGATAGTCCTCCTTAATATCAGAATTCAATTCCCTTAACTCGTCAATTTTTCGGCAAGCATGAAGCACCGTGGTATGGTCTCGGCCACCAAACGCATCACCAATTTCTGGCAAACTGTGACTGGTCAGATCTTTTGACAATGCCATGGCTACTTGCCTTGGCCTAGCTACAGAACGACTCCGCTTCTTTGACAATAATTCACCTAGACGCAGCTTGTAATAATCGGCGACTGTTTTCTGAATGTTATCGACGCCAACCTGCCGGTCCTGAATTGCTATAAGATCCCTTAATGCCTGCTTAACCTGATCAATTGTGATGGAACGACCTGTAAAATTAGCATTGGCAATTACCCGTTTCAGCGCGCCTTCCAACTCTCGCACATTAGATCGTACTCTTTCAGCAATAAAAAAAGCAGCATCAGAGGGGATAAATACTTTTTCCCGCTCGGCTTTCTTCATCAATATTGCAACACGGGTTTCGAGCTCTGGTGGCTCTACCGCTGCCGTCATACCCCAAACAAACCGACTTTCGAGTCGTTCTTCAAGACCTTGTATTTCCTTTGGATAGCGATCACAGGTTAGAACAATCTGGCGTCCTTCTTCTTGTAAACGATTGAAAACATGAAAGAACTCTTCCTGGGATTTAGACCCTTTTGCCAGAAACTGAATATCGTCCATCAATAAAACATCAACGGAACGATAATATTGGGTGAAATCGGACATTGCACCCCGCTCTATGGCACGTACCATGTCTTCCATGAAACGCTGTGAATACATATAAGCGACTTTTAACTCTGGGCGGCGCTCTGCAATTGCATTTCCAACCGCATGCATCAAATGCGTTTTACCTAACCCTACACCACCATACAACAACAAAGGGTTGTAGGAACTGCCACCAATATTTTCGGTCACTTGAACAGCAGCAGCTCTGGCCATTTCATTTGACCGACCTTCAACAAAACTGTCGAATGTAAAAGATTTATTGAGGTCCAGCAGCGGATAAAAATTTTCTCTTTTAGTAAAGGAATTGTTAGCGATCTTCTTATGGCTGGAATTCCCATGGCTACTAATGGCAGTGCCTGGCCTGGCTTTGTCTTGCAGCCGCTGGCTACCAATTCTTAGGTCTACACTAGTAATACCGCTTTCCGACAACACCTCTTTTATCCTTGACAGATATTGATCCGCTACCCTGTCAAGAATGTACTTGTTGGGAGCAAGTAACAACAAAACCTCACCTTCGTCAGTCACCTGCAACGGCTTGATCCAGGTATTAAACTGTTGACCAGGTAGCTCTCTCTGCAATACCTTAAGACATGTTTGCCAGACTATGGATCCCACTGATTCCCCAACTCTCTATGTTAAAATTATTGTTTATTTATTACCCAGCGACCCATTCTCTAGTGGAATTTAGGCCTACAGCTTTACTCGTGACACTGAAAAGAATACTAACCTCATTGGCTTGGTCAGTGCTACTAAAATTATGTATTAATGCCAAATTAATCTAAAAAATATTTCATGAATTCAAAGGTTTAAGAAACTTCCTGTGGATAACTTGTGGGTAGCTTGTACACAACTAGTGAATACAAAATTACTTACAAGGCCCAAGTGGATAACTACCCAATGCATTCAACGTTCACCCACAACATAATCAGAAATTACTCACAATAAAACAACAAATCTAGTCTTTCGTTAAACCCATGAATTACAACAGTAAAAACCGCTTACCCACAGATCAATTGACCTTAATAAAAATAACAATAATAAATTTTATATCTATAAATAGTTTTATTATAACGGTAAGGATTACTTTATCAGTCAAATAAGCCGCTAGATAAAAACCAAACCAAGCTCTTTCAAGGTAATGAAAACCAAAATAGAACATTGACGAAACCACCCTAAAACCTTAGAATCGCGCGTCCCTAGGGAGTTGATGGAAATATTAAGATGAAACGTACTTTTCAACCCAGTGTATTAAAACGCAAACGCACTCATGGCTTTCGTTCACGCATGTCAACTAAGGCTGGACGGCTCGTTTTAAAGCGTCGCAGGGCCAAAGGTCGGCATGAATTATCTGCGTAACCTAGTTTAAGGCGATATAGAAATCGTTAGCAGCAGTTACGATTATCCTATAATAAGAAGACTCAATGACCGTTCTGATTACGATCGAGTGTTCAAACACACCGAATACAGACACCATGATGATTATTTCATGGTATTAGCCAGCATAGGAAAGTTCGAACGAGGTAGGTTGGGCGTCATCGTTGGCAAGAAAAATGTTAATAAAGCGGTTAATCGAAATCGATTCAAACGAATAACCAGAGAAGCTTTTCGAAAAACCTCAGGCCATTGCCTTGATATTATAGTTCTTGCCAAATATCGCAAAGACAAGATATCAAAACAGGAACTTTGCAAACGTTTAAACCTCGCCTTTCAAAAAGTAGTGCACAAAGCGGAAGAAAAACGTGATAAAGCGTTGCGCGATTAAAATTATTCTTCTATACCAGTGGACATTGTCTAGCCTGCTTGGGCAGAACTGTCGGTTCTACCCCTCGTGTTCTCATTACGCGATAGAAAGTATTGAGCGTTTCGGGTTAATCAAGGGCGTGAAACTGATGTGCATCAGAATCTCGAAATGTCACCCATTCCATCCTGGCGGAGTTGATTTAGTGCCTCAACTCCAACGGGGAGAAACATCTAAGTAGGTCGTATGGATATTCAGCGTATTATTATTTTTATTGGTCTGGCTATTACTGGCTACTTACTCGCCTTTAATTGGCAACAGGACTACGGCAACGGTTCAACTCGACTAGCAGATAAAACAACTTCTCCACAACAATTTGAGGATTTTCAAGAAGAACTCTCCCCGGTTCCTCCAGTGGCTTCTGCTGCAGAAGATGATATCCCTGTTTTAGTAACTAACAACAAACAGAACTCAGCAGTGATTGCTGAAGGTGTCGCAAGGGTTGCTCTGGACCAGAAGATAACGGTCAGAACTGATGTATTGGAAGTCAGCATTAACCTTCTTGGTGGTGAAATAGATGAGTCTTCTTTGCTTAAATACCCTACTGAGATAGATAAGCCAGATGACCCGCTTACTTTATTAGGTCCTAATAATTTTTACTCCGCTCAGAGTGGTTTGCTAGGACCCGATGGTTCTCCCATCGCAGGCAGTAGACCAACCTATATTGCTGATCGAAAGGCATACTATCTGGAATCATACGATGGTGAACTAGTGGTTCCATTAAGACTTCAAAACACGGTTAACGGACTAAGTATTGTTAAAGAGTTTGTTTTTCGAGAAGGCGATTATTTAGTGGATGTACGTTACCAGATACGAAACGAAGATTGGGTTTCCTCCGCTAAGGTATATTTTTATGGACAGATCAAGCGCAATGGACAGGAACCCATTGGGCAGGAAAGCAACTCTATGGGAATGCAGCCTTTTGTTGGTGTCGCGACTCGAACAGAAGATGACTTGTATCAGAAATATACGCCAGATGATTTAGAGGAAGAATCCTTCAAAGTTTCTCTGACAGGCGGTTATATCGCATTCCTGCAACACTATTTTTTGAGTGCATGGGTGCCTGACCAGGATAGGGACTCAAATTTCTATGCTAAAAAATTGAGAGACCGGGACATTTATCTACTCGGATTTACCTCTGGTCTAGTTGAAATTGAGCCCAATTCAAGCGTTATTTTAGGCGGCTCATTCTATATGGGCCCGAAAAATCAGGAACGCCTGGATCAAGTAGCAGAGGGATTAGGCCTAACGGTAGATTATGGTTTTCTCTGGTGGTTAGCCCAGCCATTATTTAGTGGGTTGACGTTTTTTCACTCCCTGGTTAACAATTGGGGGTATGCCATCATCCTGCTGACCATCCTGGTTAAAGCGCTGCTATACCCATTATCGGCAGCGAGTTTCAAATCCATGGCTAAAATGCGTAAATTGCAGCCGGAAATGACCAGGTTGAAAGAACGTTTTGGAGACGATAAACAGAAATTCAGTCAGGCCATGATGGAAATGTATAAGAAGGAAGGTGCTAATCCATTAGGTGGTTGTTTACCAATCCTGTTGCAAATGCCCGTATTTCTGGCACTTTACTGGACGTTGATGGAAAGCGTTGAACTCAGGCATGCGCCCTTTATCTTATGGATCAATGATTTGTCGGTAATGGATCCCTATTTTGTTTTACCTATTTTAATGGGTATCTCGATGTATTTAACCCAGATGATGCAACCTGAACCGCCTGATCCCATCCAGGCAAAAGTTTTCAAGTTTTTGCCTATTATGATGACTTTCTTTTTCTTGTGGTTTCCAGCTGGATTAGTTCTTTACTGGCTAATTAACAATATTCTTAGCGTATTGCAGCAACTTTATGTAACGCGAAGCCTGGAAAAAGCAGGTTAGACTCTTGAATCAGAATCCGGCCGTTTCTGATTTAGCAACCATCGTAGCCGAAGCAACTCCAGCAGGTCGGGGTGGGATTGGTATTATTCGATTGTCTGGATCCGGAGTTTTCCAGATTGGCAAAACACTGGTCGGTGATCTCCCAGATAAAAGAATAGTTGAGACCCGGGCCTTCCGAGCGGCTGATAATAGTGTGATTGACCAGGGCCTGGTTATCTATTTTCAAGGTCCAGCCTCTTTTACTGGAGAAGATGTGCTGGAGTTACACGGTCACGGCGGTCCGGTAGTGATGGCCATGTTAATGCAACGATGTATTGAGCTTGGGGCGAGACAGGCTCGACCGGGTGAATTTACAGAGCGCGCATTTCTTAATAACAAAATTGATCTTACCCAGGCTGAAGCGGTCGCTGACTTGATTGATAGTGCCAGTGAGGCAGCCGCTCGAAATGCCGTTAAATCGCTACAAGGAGCTTTCTCCGAGAAGATAAATGACCTGGTTGCAAAGGTTACGCACTTGCGAATTTTTGTTGAAGCGTCTATAGATTTTCCGGAAGAGGAAGAGGATTTTCTTGCTGATCAGAACTTAACTGATCAGCTTGAGGAAATGATGGCTGAGGTCATCTCTATACTCAGTAACGCAAAGCAGGGGGTGATTCTGCAGGAGGGCTTGCAGCTAGTGCTGGTAGGAGAAGCCAACGCGGGTAAATCCAGTATGATGAATTTGTTATCTGGCCAGGAAACTTCAATCGTAACTGAGATACCCGGCACCACTAGAGATGTAATTAAGGAAAATATTGTTTTAGATGGTATACCGATCAGGGTGTTGGATACTGCTGGCATAAGGGATAGCAGTGATCCCATTGAAAGAGAGGGTATTCGACGGACGGTCCAATCCATAGAGCAGGCAGATGCAGTATTATGGCTTGTTGACTGGCCTGCAGAGATTGGCCAGGACCAGGTAGTTTCGGCAGACACCCTAAGCACCTTGATGCATTCCAGGCTAAATAACCTCAGACGGGCCTTATTCAAAGGTGTCGATATAGATAAGCCGTTAGTAGTGATACTCAATAAAGTTGATTTACTTGATTCAAATCGTTTGCAGGGGATCCCTCCAGAGCCTGATACAGTTTATTTTTCGACTAAAACGGGCCAGGGATTACCAGCGATGATGGCAGTCTTAAAAGAAAAGCTTGGGTTGGACATACATTCTGATGGGTTGTTTTCTGCGCGCAGGAGACATCTGTCAGCGTTACAACTGGCCAGTGAACACTTGCAATTGGCATTTCAGAGATTGACTGAGGAAAGTGCCGGTGAGTTGATGGCTGAGGAACTCAAATGCGCGCAGGATGCATTAGGTGAAATTACTGGTAAATTGCGAAGTGATGAATTGTTGGGCAAGATTTTTTCCGGATTTTGTATTGGTAAGTAAATCCGGATTAACGAAGCTGCAGTGATATACTGATAACTAGCGCAGAAAAAAACGAAAGGAAGTTTCCATGATAGTTGTGGATGAGGAATTTAAGTAGGCATGACCCGATTCGACGTCATAGTGGTAGGTGGAGGACATGCCGGTACCGAAGCAGCACTTGCGGCTGCTCGTATGAACGCCAAAACCCTGTTGATTACCCAGAATATTGAAACACTGGGGCAGATGTCCTGTAATCCTGCAATTGGTGGTATTGGTAAAAGTCATCTGGTTAAAGAAATAGATGCGTTAGGTGGAGTCATGGCGCAGGCTGCGGACGCAGCAGGAATTCATTTCAGGGTATTAAATGGCAGGAAAGGACCCGCGGTCCGGGCTACCAGGGCGCAGACTGATCGACAGTTGTATAAGGCATTTATTCGCCAGAAGCTTGAGCATCAGGAGAATCTCAAGCTATTTCAACAGTCCGTAGCGGATTTAATTATTGAAAATGATCGTGTTGTTGGCGTGGTTACCCAGATGGACCAGCAATTTAGAGCCGATGCAGTGATCCTGACGGTAGGAACCTTTCTTGGCGGTATCATTCACGTTGGCTTGAATCAGCACAGTGGTGGTAGAGCTGGTGATGGCGCCTCTAATAAATTGTCTGAACGGCTTAGGGAGCTGCCTTTTGAGGTGGGTCGCCTGAAGACTGGTACGCCACCAAGAATCGATGGTAGAAGTGTTGATTTTAGTGTGCTCGAAGAACAACCTGGTGATACACCACGACCGGTCATGTCATTTTGGTCAGATGCTACTGTGCACCCTGAGCAGAGACCCTGCTATATCACCCATACAAATGAAACAACGCATGATGTGATTCGTGCTGGTCTGCAGCGTTCGCCGCTTTATTCAGGGGTTATCGATGGGGTTGGACCTCGCTATTGTCCCTCCATCGAAGATAAGGTTATGCGTTTTGCAGATAAAAGTGCGCACCAGATTTTTGTTGAACCGGAAGGTTTGAACACAACAGAGCTTTATCCAAATGGTATCTCTACCAGCTTGCCGTATGATGTTCAGGTTGACCTCATACACTCCATAAAAGGGTTTGAAAATGCCCATATTTCCCGACCAGGGTATGCTATAGAGTATGATTTTTTTGAACCCAGGGGGTTGAAATCGACTTTGGAAACCAAGCCGATTGGGAATTTGTTTTTTGCAGGCCAGATTAATGGTACTACCGGCTATGAGGAAGCTGCAGCGCAGGGATTGCTGGCCGGTATCAATGCAGCGCTGCTGAGTCAGTCGAAAGAAGCCTGGTCACCCGGGCGAGACCAGGCTTATATCGGTGTCCTGGTCGATGATTTGATAACGCTTGGTACTTTGGAGCCTTATCGGATGTTTACCAGTCGCGCTGAATACCGCCTTATTTTGCGGCAGGACAATGCAGACCGGCGTCTTACCGAAATGGGTAGAAAGCTTGGTTTGGTTGATAACGATAAGTGGGACAGTTATCTCAATAAACTTCAGGAGATTGATGAGCTGGATACTGAGCTGGCTAAAACAGTAGTGTTTCCTGGCAATAGCGCCATCGATGCGCTTTTGGAAGAACCCCTGGGGCGGGAATACCATCTGGCAGAATTGCTGAAAAGACCCGGAGTTGATATTCAGTCGTTACTGATGGCGAATGGAAATACAGGATATGATGCTGTCGCTGCTGAGCAAGTTGAGATTGACATTAAGTATCGAGGCTATATAGCACGGCAACAACAGGATATTGAACGGATCCGCGGACAGCATGCCCTTAAAATACCAGTAGATCTGGATTATTCGCTGATTCATGGTCTGTCGAATGAAGTGAAGCAGAAGTTACAACAGGTAAGACCAGAGAATCTTGGTCAGGCGAGCAGGATTTCAGGCGTAACGCCGGCAGCGCTATCTTTGCTGCTGGTTCACTTAAAGCGACGTAGCGAATTTCAGCAGACTGCAGCAACCGGGTGAGTGAATCCACCCTATTAGATTCTGGTTTAGCGGAGTTGACTCGAAGCCAGGCTGGTTTTCGATCTTGTCCAGAATTTACCCAGGCATTGAATCAATACCTTGCGTTAATGCAACGTTGGAATAAGCGTTTTAATCTTACCGCCATCAGGACTCTTGATGAGATGGTCAGTAAACACTTGCTGGACTCGCTTGCGCTGGGACCTTACGTGACTGGTTCAGAGGTGATTGATGTCGGTAGTGGGGCTGGTTTGCCAGGAATTCCACTGGCTTTAAACTTTCCCGAGAAACATTTTCTGCTGCTTGATTCGAACGGGAAGAAGACTCGATTTCTGACTCAAGTGAAAATAGAGTTAGGGTTAGACAACGTAGAGATTTTGCAATGCCGAGCCGAGTCTTTGCGGGACAGGAAGTTTGACCAGGTCGTTTGCAGGGCGTTCAAACAACCATTGGAAATATATCCAGCGCTGGATCACTTGCTTAAACCATCTGGTAGTATCCTAGCCATGGTGAGCGGCTTCGATGAAGATCTCAATAGCAGCCTGTCTGCTGTTGATTACAAATTCAGGTATCAGTCTTTAACGGTACCTTTCGTTAATTCGGATAGAGGCTTGTTGATTCTAGAAATTCCGAATGTGGCCGGTTGTGTCAGCGATGACTTAGATTCAAACTAAGTCGTTTCAGCTTAGCCATGGAAGCGAACGGCAAAACGTGGCACCGATGATAGAGAGTAGCGGGTTATGAAAATAATTGCTGTGGCTAATCAAAAAGGAGGCGTTGGTAAAACAACCACTTCAGTTAATTTAGCGGCATCGTTGGCCACCATGCGTCGCCGGGTTTTATTGATTGATCTCGACCCACAAGGCAACGCCACCATGGGGAGCGGTGTCAGCAAGGATGAACTGGTTGAATCTGTTTATGATGTGCTGGTGTTTGATGAACCTATTATAGATATCGCCCACAAAAATGATGACACAGGGTTTTTTCTGTTGGGTTCTAATTCGGATTTAACCGCGGCCGAAATTGAATTATTGGATATGGACAATCGTGAGAATCGATTAAAAGATGCTTTGTCTGGTCTTGAGTCTGAATTTGACTATGTGTTCATTGATTGCCCGCCTTCATTGAATTTACTGACTTTAAATGCGTTGGTGGCAGCCCAGGGAGTAATTATACCGATGCAGTGTGAATATTATGCGCTGGAAGGTTTAACAGCGTTAATGGGTACCGTGGCCAGGGTTAAAGAACAACTAAATCCTAACTTAAGAATAGAGGGAATTATTCGCACCATGTATGATTCCCGCAATAGCCTGACAAAAGATGTATCTGCTCAATTGAGTGAATATTTTGGTGACAGGCTTTATCGGACTGTTGTACCAAGAAACGTGCGCTTGGCGGAAGCGCCAAGTTACGGCTTACCCGTGTATTACTATGATTCGAGATCCTCAGGATCACAGGCTTACCTGGCCCTGGCAGGAGAAGTGTTAAGAAGATTGGAACCGACCCAGGTTAGCTCGGGTGATGATTAAGTGATTCGTTGGTGACCCGTTAGCGAATTGGCATCGGGTTAAAACACGGCAAGAGAGTTAAAAAATGGCAGAGAAAAAAAGGGGTTTAGGCAGAGGGTTAGATGCGTTGCTTGGTCCGAGCCAGGTTCGATCAGAAAAGGCCGGCCGTCTTGCAGGTGGGTCGGAGGGTGACAACAATAGCGGTGATTTATCGGGTTTGGGGCTCAAGCAGCTTCCCGTTGAGTGGATTAAACCTGGGCGGTTTCAACCTCGTACCCAGTTTGATGAGGAAAAACTGCAGGAATTGGCTGCCTCTATCGGTGTGCACGGGGTAATGCAGCCAATCATAGTAACCGCCACTGGCCAGAATTCATTTGAAATAGTGGCTGGCGAACGTCGTTGGCGTGCCTCTCAGCTAGCTGGTAAGCAAGATATCCCTGCGATTGTCAGGCAGGTTGACTCGCAGTCCCAGTTAGCTGTATCGCTGATTGAAAATATCCAGCGTGAAAATTTAAATGCGATGGAAGAAGCATTGGCTTTGCAGCGGTTAATAATGGAATTTGATTTAACTCATCAGCAGGCTGCTGAGGCGGTGGGTAAAAGTCGAACTGCGGTCAGCAATTCGGTCAGGTTGGCTGGATTGGGTCAATTTGCTGCCGAGCTTTTGTTGACGGAACAGATTGATATGGGTCATGCAAGGGCACTACTAGGCCTGGAGCAGGAACTGCAGGCACAGGCAGCGCGTCAGATCGTGGCTAAGCGATTAACTGTGCGGCAGGCAGAAGCGCTGGTTAAGCAGCTAAATTTCCCAGAGAAATCCAAGGTAGAGCCAAACCAGTCAAAATCGGCAGATATCAGACATTTGGAAAATCAATTGTCGCAGAAATTAGGCCAGGGAGTTTCCTTAAAGCAGCGAAAAAATGGCGCTGGTCAGTTAGTAATCGATTACAACAGCCTTGATGAACTCGATGGAATACTGTCGCGTTTTGGTCCTTTGGACGGTTAGATATCACTCAGAGCCTTTAAAAAAGGCATAACTATAAAAAAATCCACTTAAAGAGTGGATTTTTGCCCTGTCTGAGTTGAATGGCTAATCGTTAGTCTCTATACTTGCCATCGCTCGAAGACGGCCGGTTTTAAAGTGAAGCGCAAAATTCGGAGTGATCCCAGGAAGGAGCATTTGGCCTCTACAGTAAGCGTGGCGCAATGCGGGATTTTAGGCTCGATTGGCTTGGGTATTGCCTTGTATGACTGCGACTCAGGCATGTCTTTTAGTTTGGGTGTGTTGATAGCGGTATTGCCGTATTACTGGCAGATGTACAAGCTCCAGAGAGCAGGGTTATTAGTCAGTGAAGCGCTTCTCAGGAACACTGAAATTATTAAATTCCTGGTCACCGGAATGTTGTTCGTCATGGTGTTCTGGGTATTTACTCAGGTGGTGCTTGGATGGTTTTTCTCTGGTGTGGTAGTGGGTTACTTGAGTTGGTTAGTTCTGCTTCAGGTAAAACCTCCGGAATCAGGTGAATAGGGTATAGGGATGCGTCACTCTCGGTGTGGAGTGTCAGTCACAATTAAGGTGAAAGAAGGAATATAGAAAGAACAATGGCAAGCAGCGAGACCATTACATCCCAGGAATATATTCAGCACCACTTAACAAACTTGACGTACGGTCAGTTTGCCGATGGTCACTGGGGTTTTGCCCATGGACCGGCTGATATCGCAGAGATGGGTTTTATGGCGATTCATGTCGATACCCTCATATGGTCAGTTGGCCTGGGTATACTTTTTATAGCGCTATTTGCTTTTGCCGCCAGAAAGGCAACCACAGGTGTCCCAGGAGGTTTGCAGAACCTTTGTGAGATGGCTGTAGAATTTGTTGAAGATACGGTCACCGAGGTATTTGGTTCTAGACCCAATGCACTGATTGGTCCATTAGCGTTGACCATTTTGGTCTGGGTGTTTTTCATGAACTTCATGGATTTAATTCCCGTCGACTTAATTCCCCAGGCAGCTCATCTTGCTGGAGTGGAATATTTCAAGGTGGTTTCAACCACCGATCCCAACGCTACCATGGGCATGTCTTTAGGCGTGTTTATATTGGTTATTTACTATAATTTTAAGATGAAAGGACCCATCGGCTTTGGTAAAGGATTGGTCACTCATCCTATTCCTCACTGGTCCATGTATTGGTTTAATTTTATTTTAGAGGTCGTGGACCTGTTTGCGAAGCCGTTATCGCATGGGCTGAGACTATTCGGCAACATGTATGCTGGAGAAATGATCTTTATCCTGATTGCCCTGTTACCTGCCACGGTTCAGTTTGCTCTGTCAGTTCCCTGGGCAATTTTTCATATTCTGATTATTTCGTTACAAGCATTTATCTTCATGATTCTAACGATTGTCTATCTCACTCAAGCCAGTGAGACGGCAGAACATTAATTTTAACTAGCTAAAAGGTAAAAAAATGGAAACATCTTTGGTGTACATGGCGGGCGCGATAATGATGGGGCTCGGCGCCATTGGTAGTGGCGTGGGTATCGGTTCTCTGGGAGGAAAATTTCTGGAAGGCGTTGCCAGACAGCCGGAATTGCTGCCGATGTTAAGGATTCAGCTCTTTATTGTATTGGCATTGATTGAAGCCATTCCCATTATTTGTCTGGGTATTGGTCTTTACCTCATTTTTACAGGCGGCCCTTTATAATAACGGACTGTGAATCCTGAGAGGTGATGCATGAACATTAATTTAACAATGATTGGCCAGATGGTCTCATTCGTAATCTTCGTCTGGTTTTGTATGAAGTATGTTTGGCCACCCCTGACCCAGGTCCTCAGAGATCGTCAGAAGCTGATAGCGGCAGGGTTGGAAAATGCCTCAAAGGCTGAACAACAGTTGCAGCAGGCAAATGAAGCTGTTGGCAATGAGCTCGAGGCTGCAAAATTGGAAGCTAACGACCTGATTAATCAGGCTCGAAATAGAGCAAACCAGATTGTTGAGGAAGCAAAGGCTCAGGCTAAAGAAGAGGCTGAAAAAATTGTTCAGGGAGCCCAGAGCGATATTGACCTGGAAATCAACCGAGCAAGGGAAGAACTGCGTCAGAAAGTCAGTGAGTTGGCCTTAACCGGTGCAGAAAAGATCCTTCAAAGCAGTATTGATCGCAGTCAACATGATGCCATGTTGACTAAACTGGCAGCTGAGCTCTAGGAGACTGATATGGCTGAAGCTGAACTCGCCACCATAGCTCGTCCTTATGCCAGAGCGGCTTTTTCCTGTGCTCTGGATGCTGAAGAGGGTCTACAGAAATGGTCGCGTATGTTGGGTTTGCTGGCTGCTGTAAGCTCAGAACCCGTGATGAGTGCCTGTTTGGATAATCCAGTACTATCGGCGACTGATGAGGCAGCCCTGTTAATCGATTTTCTTGATGAGGAGCTAGATCAGGCGGGGCAGAATTTTGTCATGGCACTTTCAGACTATGACCGGATTGCACTACTGCCGTCCATAGCTGAGTTATTTGAGTTATTAAAGGCTAATCACGAAAAGACGATGGACGTGAAAATAAGTAGTGCGTTTGAGGTTTCCGAAGAACAACAAACCATTATTTCTGCCGCGCTGACGCGAAAGTTACAACGGGAAGTGGTATTAGAAACCGAATTGGAAACCGAATTGCTTGGCGGTATTGTGGTCCGTGCTGAAGATACGGTCATCGATGATTCGGTGCGTGGCAAGTTACAGAAACTAGCAGGCTTGCTCAATTAAAATTGAAAATTTGAGGTACAGAAAATGCAACAACTGAACCCTTCTGAAATCAGTGACATTATCAAGCAACGC
>Ga0206679_10001648_pt1 | contig 18373 bp, 15 predicted proteins | sample M110012015metaG_FD_155464 | JGI IMG/M metagenome (GOLD analysis project Ga0206679, IMG submission 155464) | Ammonia-oxidizing marine archaeal communities from Monterey Bay, California, United States - M1 100m 12015 | ecosystem: Environmental > Aquatic > Marine > Intertidal zone | place: USA... | reverse complement strand
TGCTAATAGCAAACATGTTTCAACACCATATGGCACTTTTTTATTAAAATATTTTTTTAGCGAATCTTTATCTACAGATTCTGGTCAAGAAGTGTCTACGAGAGAAGTCAAACGAATTTTACAAGACGCAATTGATCAGGAAGATAAAAGAAAACCACTAACAGACGATAAGCTAACTACACTGTTAAAGGATAAGGGGTATAATATTGCAAGAAGAACCATTGCAAAATATAGAGAGCAATTGAATATCCCAGTTGCTAGATTAAGAAAAGAGCTCATATAATGAAAGGATTAGCGAATTTCTTTTCTTTTCTTTTTCATCCAATATTCATTCCAATGTATTCTGTTTTTCTTTATTTCAAGATTGATAATTATCAGAATAGAATTTTAATTAAAGACGATGGGTTTTTATATGTAATTTATTCTTTGATGATAATAATAGGAATTGTTTTTCCCTTAATAAGCTTTCTTATAATGTACAAAACTAAATTCATTTCGGATTTAAATATAAACCAACGAAAAGAGAGAATACCTGTGTTAATAATTGTTTTTATTTATTACCTAATGGTGTATTTTATGTATAGGACATGGAATGAAAGCTATATTAATTTACCAATGCCGTTTGAGCAGCTAATTTCATTTTTATTTGGAGGGTTAGTTATAATGATCTTAACTACAATAATCACATTAAAATTGAAAATAAGCTTACATAGTATCGCGATAGGCGGAATGGCTGGTGGATTTTTAGCACTATCTATTGTAATGAGTCCTATTAATAATTTAGAAAGCTTGATTCAATTAAATGCTTGCTTATTAATAATAATGGGGATAGTTAGTTCATCAAGGCTTTTTTTAAAAGCACATATTCCTTATGAAGTTTTGACAGGGATGGTGTTAGGGTTTGGAATAGAATATTTTATTGTCATTAATGAGATAACAATTTAAAAGCGCATCCAAGAAAATCCAATAGAATAAGGTGCTAGAACAACTCCTTTGTCTACCTGAAAAACATTAGTTAAGGAATAAAAGGCATTAAATGCGATTTTATTAAAACCTATTCGAAGAGTTGGGCCATAACGATAAGGAAGCACATTAGGTATGTTAAATACTTTTACTTTAGTCTCAGTGTCTTTTATTTTAAGATGATCATTAACAAGAACACCTGCTTTAAAACCTAAATAAAACCTAAAATTGAATTTCATTCTATCTTCAAGCGTTTTATTCATTGTCCTGAAACGAAATTCAAAAGGCACATCTACATAATTTAAGGCAATTTTATTCTTATAGGTAATATATTCCTCAGGCAGCGGAATCAGGTTAGTGAAAATATCGCCATTAATATCCTGTTCAAAAATAAATTGCCCATCATGATGGAAATTTTGAGAGTCAAACCCTAATCCCAAAGCTATTGCAAAATTACTTTTTTTACCAATAGGCATGTCCTTGAACCAGTAGGTGCTTACCCCAAAAGAATAAAGTCCTTGAGCCACTCCATTAGGAGAACTGATCCAATGATTCCAATTAACATCAACAATTATTCGATCAAATTTTTCTGGTCCATCTCCATCTGCAGTTAATTTAAAATATTCAAAAAGCCCTTGCCCATAAAAGTTAAAACAAAGCGTTGTAAATAAAGCAAAAACTAGAGTTTTCATATTGCAAATATAGTTAAAGCGTTTGTTGCCATTTCCAGGCATGCTGTAAAGCATCTTCTAATGAATATTTAGTTTCCCAGTTTAATGATTTGGAAATCAATTGATTATCAGAATAAACAACTGGTGCATCTCCCGCTCTTCTAGGCCCAAATTTATAATTCAGGTTAATTTTGTTACAAAGTTCAAAAGTTTTAACTACTTCTAGCACTGAATTGCCAATACCTGTTCCAACATTGAATATCTCTAGTTGAGGTTTAGATTTTGCATGATCTAAAGATAAGACATGAGTTTCTGCTAGGTCCATTACATGTATATAATCTCTTACACAAGTACCATCGGGTGTGTCGTAATCATTTCCATTTATAGTAAGCTGCTCTCTTATTCCAGCAGCAGTTTGTGTTACATAAGGAACAAGGTTAGAAGGAACCCCTAAGGGTAGCTCTCCGAGCATTGCAGAAGGATGAGCACCAATGGGATTAAAATACCTTAACAAAACAATTGACATTTCAGGAAAGTTAACATGAAAATCCTTTAAACAATTTTCACCAATCTGTTTAGTATATCCATATGGATTAATAGGTGGTTTTATAGGGTTTTTTTCAGTTACTGGTATTAAGTCTGGATCTCCATAAACTGTACAAGATGATGAGAAAACAAATGTGGATACGGGAAATTCGGCAACTAATTTGAGTAAACAAACTAGAGACCCGACATTGTTTTCATAATATTTTAAAGGGTAATTAATAGATTCATTCACAAATTTATAGGCGGCAAAATGTATAATACCATCAGGTCTTTCTTTAGAGAACACTTCACGCATTAACTTTATATCCCCACAATCATAAGGATAATAAGTGATTTTTTTACCAGTAAGCTTTTCTAGTTTATTTAATACAAAACCCTCAGAATTTCTAAGGTCATCTACAATAATTGGTTCATGCCCTTTTGCGATTAATTCAGCTACAGTATGAGAGCCAATAAATCCAGCTCCTCCAGTTACTAGTATTTTCATATTATTGTTTAATTCAATTCAAAGCTAAATATTAAAAAGGAACATATCAAAGAGATTTAACAATATAAAAATGGAATTATTCTTAAAAAGAAGATATATTTAGTAGCAAATTATGGGATACAAAGTAGAGAAGAAAATAAGTTTAGCAGCACCACGATTAAAAGTATGGGAAACCTATAGAGATGAATTAGTTAGTATAGGTGTAACAATGCCAGCAGTAGAAAGTATAGAAACATTGGATAGAACTGAAAAAGGTAACCAGGTTTGTTTAGAGAATAAATGGAGTATTTCGGGAAATATCCCTAAAGCCATTAGAAATATTATACCAAAAAATTTACTTACTTACAAGGATGTTGCAATTTGGGATCAATCAACAATGATATGCTCTTTTGAAGAGGAACCATTTGACGGAAGCGGCATTTATTATTGTAAGGGGCAAAATATTTTTGAAGAAAATGAAAATGGAACTATATTAACTATTCAGCTAGAACTAACAATTTACCCAGATAAAATACCCGGAATCCCATCTTTTTTAATCAAACCAGTTCTTTCAAACATTGAAAAATTTGTTACTAAAGAGGTGGCTAAAAATTTAGAAGCAACCGCAAAAGTTGTTGTTGAGTATGCCAATAAAAACAAATAAAATGGACAATACGATAAGTCAAATAATTGCTGAGCAAATAGATAATACAAGAGAATTAACAAGGTATTATTTATCCAAACTAAAAGGAGCAGATGTTTATAAAGGATTTATATGTAATGATAAAACGCTTAATCCTATTATTTGGGAAATTGGACATCTTGCTGTTTCACAAAATTGGCTTGTGCTTTACCTAGGAAACGGAAATCCTGAAAAAATTGAATGGGGTAAGTTATTTGCATTAGGGTCTACACCTCCTAAAAAGGGAGACTACCCACCCTATGAAGAAATTTGGAATACTTTTAAATTAGTGCATGAAAAATCTATTAAACATGTTGCTTCACTTAATGATGAGGTTTTAAATTCAGTACCTAGAAAAGAAATTCCTTTTATTAGAAATAACGACCTTAAGAATCTTTTTATGCACAGCGTAAGACATGAGGGAATACATGCAGGACATTTAAGCTGGCTATGCAAGCTTCACGGTATTCAAACTATCTAAAAGTCTATCTTGTAATAAAAGATGGGAAGAAACCCTAATTGATAATTTTCTGTTACATCATCTTCTAAGCTAGGCGTATTATTAGGTGCATAAGAGTAACTTAAGATGTTTTTTGTATTGAAAATATTAACAAGGTCTATTCCAATTTCATGCGTAACTTTTTCTTTATTTATTTTATAAGTCGTTTTAATATCCGCTCTAAAATAATTTCTGAATTGTAACTCATTAAAGTCGGTGTCTAGAAAAACAACTTCTCCTTGTTCATTTGACGCGGTAGTGTCTACATAACCATATCTTTTACCACCAGCACTAGTAACTTTTATTCCTATACCAAAGGTGTTATTTTTAATTTCAAATTCCCTTCCAGCTAAAAAGTTAAGTGCGTAGTTTCCATTAAAACTTGTATTTCTTTCAATACCATCGCTAGGAGTATATTTTGAGTTATAAAAACAACCAGTAAACAAAGCATGCCAGTTTTTATTAAAATAGCGTTGAATGGTTAATTCCACACCATAGTTATAGCCAGTTCCGGTATTTTCTAATGTATCTGGAAAAACTCTAGCAAACCCACTGCCAGCATTTGTTAGTGAAAATGAAGACGGGGCAGTTTCAACAGGTATTCCAGAAAGATCTTGGTAATAAGCCTCTGCTTTTATCCCAAAATTTCTATTTATTTGATAAGAGTACCCAACAACTGCATGTTTACTAAAAGTGAGTCCAATATTTTCATTATGAGCACTATTATTGCCAGCATTAATATAATACCTAGTGTAGAGTGGCTGTGTTTGCGAGTGACTTCCTAATCCAAATGAAAAAGCACTTTTATCGGAGATATTCCATTTTAAGCCTAACCTAGGCTCTATTGGAGAAAATGAATTCCCTAAGTTAAGATAGAAGCTAGTCAGACCAGCCGTCAGGACTAGGTCATCTGAGAATTTGTGCTTCCAGCTTATATAGGGTTGAACCATATAATAATCTCCTGATTTATTAAAACGATAACGATAAGTATTTAATGAGTCTTGACCTCTAGCATCTGTCGTCACGCTATCTATAAAGTTAAATTGAGCATAGTCCGTAACCCAACCTATCTTTAGTGTATTCTTTTTATTGATTTTCTTATTATAAGAAGAAGAATTAGACCACCTTGTCGTGGTGAAATCATATGACATATAAGGGTACAACGCAACATCCGACCAATTATTTGGATTTCTATCAATAGTATCATGGCTAGACCGTTGCTGTTGTAAATTAATACAAGTAGTTGATTTTAGAAAAGAGGTTTCGTTTAAGGGTTTGGTATATGTTATCCCCCCAACCATCATTCCTGTTCCAAATCGTTGATCTTTAGTGTTTTCTCCATAAAGATCAATTTGAGTACTATCGGTTTGTTCACTTATAAGAATATCGATATTGCTATTACCGCCCATGGCCCAAAGTGATAAATTTCCACCTTTCTTAAGAGGAAGATTGATTTTAGCGGCAAAATCCTGATATTTTGGAATAGCTGTAGTGCCAAGATTAATTCCCAAAAGACTAAAAATTTTAATGGTAGAATATCTATACATAACTAAAAAAGAAGCATTGCTTTTTTTAGATAAAGGACCTTCAGCTAAAAGCTCAGCTCCAAACAATCCTACTTGACCAGTAAACTCAAACTTTTCATAATTACCACTCCTTATTTTTAGGTCAAAAACACCTGCAGTTGTATTTCCGTATTCAGCTGGAAATGCCCCTGAGAAAAAATCGCTATTCCCTAAGAACTTATTATTCAGAATACTTAAAGGCCCACCACTTGATCCAGAAATGGCAAAATGATTTGGATTGGGAATAGTAACTCCTTCAACTCTATAAATAACACCTAATGGAGAATTACCCCTAACAATAATATCATTCCTGCTATCATCGGCCCCCTGTACTCCAGCAAAATTAGAAGCCATCCTAGCAGGATCACCTCTACTACCTGCATATCTTTCTGTTTCTTCAACAGAAAATTGCTGAGCACTTATAATGGCCATTTCATTATTAACCTCTCTATTTTCATTAGAAGAGATAACAAACTCTTCGAGTACTTCAGTAGACTCTTCAATTGCTACATTTAAAATAACCTCCCTACCTGCATTAACGACAATTGTTTGAACTTGTGGTTTGTATCCAATGAATGTTACCCTAACTTGATGTCTACCTAGCGGCACGTTTTCAATTTTAAAATGACCATTCATATCTGTTGCTGCTCCAGCATCAAATTCGCCATCTATGAATTTTACATTCACACCAGGTAAAGGAAACTGAGATTCCATATCAACTACTTTCCCTTTTACTACTTGTTGTGAATAAGAAAAAAAAGGAAGAAACAGAAAAAGCAAAATAGAATTTTTCATATTAAATGTTTTTATGCAATCAAAGATAGGCCTGTCCACATAAGTCACAATAGTGTTACCATTTAAAAAGTAACGACCAATAGTTAATTAAGTAGTGTAACTAATTAAAAATAAGATGCTTATGAAAATGAAAAAGGAGTTTTTATTTTACCACTAAGTCTAATAGGGATTCAAAAATTGTTTTCCCGTCAGTATTATTTAGATTTTGATCTGCAGCTCTTTCTGGATGAGGCATCATTCCGAAAACATTTTTTTCTTTGTTAGTTATGCCAGCAATTCCTTCACATGACCCATTAGGGTTACTTTCAGCATTTATATTTCCATCCTTATCACAATATCGAAAAAGAACTTGATCGTTTTTGTTGATTTCAAGTAAAGTTTTTTCATCTGCATGGTATCTGCCTTCAGCATGAGCAATAGGAATTTTATAAACCCCACTGGGGTTTAGATTTTTAGTGATAGCAGCTGTCGAAGACTGTGGCTTCAACCATATATTTTTACATATAAACTGTTGGTTATTATTGTGTAAAAGTGCACCGGGCAATAACTGTGATTCACACAAAATTTGAAAGCCGTTGCAAATTCCTATAACAATTCCTCCAGAATGGGCATGATTTATTACTTCATTCATAATAGGAGAAAACCTTGCTATGGCTCCTGATCGAAGATAATCACCATATGAAAAACCACCAGGCAATACAATTGCATCACAATTTTTTAAGGAAGTATCTTTATGCCAAAGCTCTTCAACAGATTGATCAAGGATATTTTTCAGTACATAGACCATATCTTGATCACAGTTTGATCCAGGGAAAGTTATTACACCAAATTTCATTTTTATCACTTTTAAGCGACAAAGATAATTTATTCATTAGAAAATAGTGTTGCTAACAGATTGTTTTTAAACAAAAAGCAGATCGAAGAAGATTAAAATAAAAATTGAACTAATGTAAATTTCTGATAGCCATTTTTTCTTTATATGAATTAATGTAAAAGGCAACAATAAAGAAACAGGAATAGCGCTTATTAAAATAATTATTGATAAGTTAAAATAATAGAAATAGTTTAAAATCGAGAGCGCTATAAAGATTAAAAAGATACTTAATATTAAAAGGTTTAGTTTTCGAAATCTATTCGTTGATTTAACATTTAATTTCATAAGGATTATTAATGAAGTAAAGCACCCAAAGACCATTAAACCAAAAACAATTTTTATAATTATTGAATAGTTAATAGAGGTCGATTCTGGGGCAATAATATTATATATGTTATTTAATTTAAAAAAGGAAGGGTGTATTTCGTTAATCAAGACCACATAAAAAACAATTAAAAAGAGACTAACAATTGGCATCAACCATTCCCTAGTGTCAAAAGGTCGTATTATTGATAAAATAATCCAGGGTAAAGGAAAGAATAATATGTAAGGAAAATAAAAAATAGAAGCTATCATAATCAAACAGGAGCTTTTAAAAATTAAATTTTTACAGGGGATTTGTCTATAGATTTTAAATAGCATATAAATAGCGAGCACTAAAAATAGATTTGCAACTACAATTGGGTTAATAACATGATGCTCGTTAATAAAGCTCATTACTAATACATATATTAAAGCAGGCAAGTATTGATTTTTAGAAAACAACTCTGATTTGTTGATGGTATATGAAATCAAAATAGCAGTTGATAAAATAATTAACATAGATAGTATTTGCCCGAAAGCTATAGGCAATTGACTAAAAAAATTTAATAAGCTATACTTTTCTAAGTAGCTTAATCCTTTTGTAATTAAAAAGGAGGGAAGCCATAATATTACACAGATAACCGGGAGGGTTGTTAAAACTATGGGTTTGTTAATATTGAAAAGTCGATAGATCATTTTTTATTATAGTAACACAAAGATATTTCCATTTCTTTTAAATTGATATAGATTATTTTCTAAATTTGGCACTATAAAAGTTTTAAATTATGGATTGGTTAGTATATCCCTTAAGAGATTTATTAGTTTGGCTATTTGAAAACACACTAGAACCATTAGGAAATTATCCTAATATACTCTTCTTATTCTTAATGTTGGGCGGTGCGGGATATTGGATGTTTGTTCAACACAAAATGAATAAAGCTGCAGAGAACAATCCTGATCAAATCAAATAACAACCTTGCTGAGGGTTAATTTTTTTTGACAAGATCTTGTCCAATGTCTTTCCTGTAATACATTTTCTCAAAAGATATATTTTCAATAGACTCATAGCTGACCTTTAACGAGGACTCAATATCTTTCCCATATGATGTTACAGACATGACTCTTCCTCCATTTGTTAAGGTAGCTCCATCTCCTTGTTTGGTTCCAGCATGGAAAACAATGCTTTTTTCATTGATATTTCCTATAGATACTTCTTTCCCTTTTTCATATTTTTCAGGATATCCTCCAGAGACAATCATTACAGTAGAGGCAGACCTAGGGTCAATTACCACATCTCTTTCTGAGAGAGTATTTGAAGCAATCCCGTCAAATAAATCAAGAAGATCTGATTTTAATCTAGGAAGTATTACTTCGGTTTCTGGATCACCTAATCGGCAATTATATTCTATCACATAAGGATCTCCTTTTACAGAAATTAACCCAAAGAAAATAAAACCAGAATATTCAATATCTTCTTTGATTAATCCTTTAATAGTTGGAATAATTACTTGGTTTTCAACTTTATCCATAAATTCCCTGTTAGCAAAAGGAACAGGAGAAACAGCCCCCATTCCGCCTGTATTTAACCCGGTGTCATTTTCACCAATTCGTTTGTAATCTTTTGCTTCAGGTAATATTTTATAGTTTTTACCATCAGTAATAACAAAAACACTTAATTCTATACCATTTAAAAACTCTTCAATAACCACCTTGTTCCCGGCAGCTCCAAATAAGTTGTCATTTAAAATTGATTTAAATTCTTTTTTAGCTTTATAAAGGTCGTCTATTATTAGCACTCCTTTTCCTGCAGCCAGTCCATCTGCTTTTAATACATAAGGAGAATTCAAGGTTTCTAGGTATACTATTCCTTCATCAATTGTATTGACATCAAAAGATTTATATTTAGCAGTAGGGATATTGTATTTTTTCATGAACTTTTTTGAAAAATCCTTACTACCCTCTAAAATAGCGGCCTCCTTTTTAGGACCAATTAACGTAATAGACTTATACTTAGGATTTCCGGAAAAATAATTATGAATCCCATTAACAAGAGGGCCTTCAGGCCCCACTACAATTATAGTTATTTCGTTTTCAAGAGAAAATTTCCCAATTGAATCAAAATCATTAAGGTCTAAAGAAACATTTTCACCTAAGCTTTGTGTCCCGGCATTTCCTGGGGCAATATATAGTTTAGTTAATTGTGAACTTTGAGATAATTTCCAGGCAATTGCATGCTCTCGCCCACCTGATCCTAAGACTAGTACTTTCATTAAGCAGAATTTTACCACAAAAAAAGAAGAAATATCAGTAGGTCGCTCATGTTTTTATAAACATGAAGGAAATTGTTTTAAACAATTTGTGGAATAGGAATCAAATAATAATCATATATTAAACATTAAAATAGCAATGAATTTATTTAAATTTGAAATGGAAACAACATTAGAATTAAAACCTGGTTTGTTTTTTGCAGTAAATATTTAAAACCGAAATCAAAATGAAAAAGTTAATATTATTAATAGCTATACTATATAGCACCTCCTTTTCTGCTCAATCTAATAATATAGTTGATCAGAAATTTTATGTAAATGGAAAATGTGATATGTGTCAAGATAGAATTGAAAACATACTTGACATTAATGGTGTAAAACTAGCAGAATGGGATATAAAAACGAAAATTTGTCGAGTTGTTTACAGAAAAGATAAGATCTCTGAGAATCAAATACATCAATTGTTGGCTGAAGGAGGCCATGACACAAAAAAGGTAAGAGCCTCAGATAAGGCCTATAATAACCTACATCATTGTTGTAAATATGATAGAGAATAATAAGGATGAAATTAAAACTCTATAGTTTTCTTTTATTTTTTCCGCTTTTTATTGGTTATGGTCAAGAAGATGATAAAGATGATATATCTGGTCATGTTTTTGAAATTATCGATGATTCTTTAACGCCCATTCCTGGAGTTCATGTTTATTATTCAGGAACAACTACAGGCACAATAACAGATGACAATGGTTTTTTTGAGTTAGAACACGATCATAGTAACCATCAATTGGTATTTAGGTTTATTGGTTTTCAACCAGACACTTTAGATATTAAGCATGAAGATGAGATCAATGTGGTTATGGGAGAAGGAAATATATTGCCTGATTTTGAGGTTAAATACCGAAAGGGGTCTTATACTTTTTCTAAGATTGACCCTAGAGATGCACAATACATTGGTCAAACAGAGCTAAGAAAAGCAGCATGCTGTAATTTAGCAGAAAGCTTTGAGACCAACCCTTCTATTGACGCCAGCTTCACAGACGCTGTTACAGGAACAAAACAAATTCAAATGTTAGGATTGTCAGGTAAATATGTTCAGACACTTTCTGGAAATATACCCAACGTTAGAGGGTTATCTGTAATTTATGGATTAGATCAAATACCTGGCGCATGGATCAATGGCATTTCCGTTTCAAAAGGAGCAGGCTCAGTGTTAAACGGCTATGAAAGCATGGTAGGTCAGATTAACTTAGATTTAAAACAGCCAGGAAATGCAGAGAAGTTTCATTTAAATGTTTACGGAAATCAAGCAGGGAGAATAGAAGGAAATGCCTTTTTTAATACAACTGTTGGAGAAAAATGGGAAACCACTTTACTAGTACATGGTAAAAATCAATCTATTGAGAATGATAGAAATAAGGATGGATTTTTAGACAATCCATTAAATGAAAATTATATTATTCAAAATCAGTGGAATTTTCGATCTAAAAATTTACACATGGAGCTTGGAGCTAATTATGTTCATTCAAATAGTATTGCTGGTAATTTATACCTCAATGATAGCTTAACGCCAAACATTAGTGAAGGAGAATACAAAGTTCAATTGAATACAGAAAAGGTTAGTGGATTTGCAAAGATCGGCTATCTTTTCCCTAATGAAGATTTTAAAAGTTTAGCCATACAACTCAGTGGTTCTTACAATGATCAATCGGCTCAATTTGGAATTAGAGATTATCACGGATATCAAACAAGTGGATATGCTAATTTGATCTTTCAACAAGAGATAGGGGAGAACAGTGGGGAGAATTATTACAAAATAGGCGCTAGCTTACAGTACGATGATGTTGATGAAACATTACATAGTGAAGAAGCTAACTTTTTAATGAATGGTCAATATCAATGGAATGAATGGGTTCCGGGTATTTATGGTGAATTCACCAGAAACACAGAGAAATTAGGATTAATCTTGGGTGTCAGAGGAGATTACAGCAATATTTACGGAGCTTTTGTTACACCTAGAATGCATTTAAGATATAACATAACTAATGAATCTGTGATCAAGCTGATGGCTGGAAGCGGAAGAAGAACTCCATTTTTGATCATGGAAAATGTAGGTTATTTAGCATCGTCTAGAAACTGGATACTTCCTCAACCAAGGTCAAATAATTCAGGGTATGGACTAAATCAGGAAATATCATGGAACTTTGGATTAGCTTTTTTAAAAGAGTTTGAGCTACTATATAGAGAAGGATCATTTCATTTAGATGTATACCATACGAGGTTTGTTAATCAATTGGTAGTAGATCTTGATGAGTCTGCAAGAGAGGTCTGGTTTTATAATTTAAATGGTGAATCAGTATCTAATTCAATTCAGGCGGAATTGAATTATGAGCTTTTCAAAAGATTTGATATTAGGTTGGCCTATCGATTTTTGGACGTCTATAAAACCTATTTATCTGGCATCAATGAAAAACCTTTATTATCGAGACATAGAGGTTTTATTAACCTTGCTTATGAAACCAAAGAAAAAGAGCACAAGCAATGGAAGTTTGATATTACCACTCAATGGATAGGTAGCCAGAGAATTCCCAACACAAGAGACAATCCCTCAGAATATATGCTGCCAGGAAGGAGTGAAGATTATTTATTAATGAATGCTCAGATTACAAGAGTATTTGGAGAAAGGTTTGAAATGTACTTAGGTGGTGAAAACATATTGAACTATAGACAGACCAATCCAATTTTATCATCCGAAAATCCTTATGGAGATTATTTTGAAAGCGCTCTGATTTGGGCGCCAGTTTTTGGGAGGATGTTCTATGGTGGATTAAGATTTACTATTGAAGGTCCTAAAGCTGAGCACGGGCATCACTAGGTATTTTACTAAAGACAAATCCTTTTTCTTTTAACTGCCTAATAATTTCTGGAAGTGAAGCAAGCATTTTCTCTCCAAACTTTTCATTGTCATGTAAAACAATGATAGATCCAGAACATGTGTTTTTGACTACATTATTTATTAGATCATTGGAAGAAAGTCGGTCTATAAAATCTCCCCCAGCAACATCCCACATAATAATCTTGTAATTCTTTTTTAACACTTTCAATTGTTTCCTAGTTATTTTCCCATAGGGTGGTCTAAAAAGAGAAGTCTTTGTAAGCTGTTGACATTTTTGTGTATTGTTGAGGTACTCTTGCTTTTTTGTATTCCATCCATTAAGGTGGTTGTAGGTGTGATTAGCAATGGCGTGATCTGCTTGAATAATTTCTTGAAAAAGCGCTGAGTTTTTATCAATTTGTGATCCAACACAAAAAAAAGTAGCTTTAATTGATTCATCTTTTAAAAGCGCTAGGATTCTTGCAGTAAATGAATCTGTAGGTCCATCATCAAAAGTGAGGAAGATTTGATTCCTTTCATTGGGTATTTTCCAAATACAAGAAGGATAGAGCCACTTTAAAAAAGCAGGTGTTTTTGCAATAAAAAACATATTATTGAGCATCCCAATAAAGCAACAATTCTTGAGGGAAACTATTTTTATTAAATAAGCTCTGATAGCTAGGATTGTTTTTCATTATAGCATACTTATTTTTCGATTGATTAAGAATAGCTATATACGCTTCCTTTTTTATAGGACTATCTAAATTAATAACTGATTCTACATAGATCTTTTCAGCCGCTTTTTGTTTTTGCTCCATTTCTAGCTGTAGCTCTTTTACCTGACTTTCAAGTGTCTTTGGATCATTGCCTTGGCTTTGAAATTCAGCATATTTACCTTTTAGTTCGGTGTCTAGGGCTGTAAGAGATTGATTGTAAGTGTTTCTTAGATCTTGAATAGCTTTTCTTTTAGTCTGCTGTCTCAAGCTTTCTAACCTTGATAAGCAGTCAGCCCAATCAGAGGCAAAAAGCATAAAAAACTCATCATTTTGATTCAGGTAGAAATTGATCTCTGAGATAAGACGATCAGCTAAAACTTTTGCAACCTTGTCTCCTTTTTCAGGAGCTCCCGCTATATAATAGTTGTTACACAAGCCATAAATAGCCTCACTTCTTCTGCTGTCAAATGCAATTGGCACCTGATTGTTTTCTATAGGCATTTTTGCAAAAATATTATCTAACACCTTAATGGCTTCCTCATTTTTATTTTCTTGTAGAAGCTCAATAGAATTGCCATAAGCTAAATACCTAAGTGCAAAAACGTGATTAAGACTGTAATAATCAACAAAGACACCAGGCTCACTCATATTTCCCCAAAGGAAAGATACTTTTTCATTCCCAGATGGTTTTTTTAGCTCATAACCATCGGTTAATAGCTCATATGATTTTTGACTATTACTTCCACCCCTAGCTCCAAAATTAATGGGAGTAAGCTTATGAACAAGACCTTCACTTTGAGTGTATTTACCTAAGCCAGAATTTACGCCCATTCCGCTACCAAGTGCTGCAAAACAAATGGGCCTATCCCACTGGTAGTTAGATAAAATATCAATTACTGCAAGATCTGCTTTTGTTGGTGTATTCCCTTGAATTCTCCAGCTAATAGATTTTTCAAGGTCATCAATAAGAAAGCTTTTATTGCCGCTCCATGATGCAGGTTTGTATTCCCCATTAGATAAAGAATCTTCTATTACTTGATATAGGTTGTTTTCCGATTCAATAAAATAGGTAGTTCCTACTGTAATTAAGCTGTCACAAGGCATACACAAGCTATCGTTAATAGTAGCTTCTAAGCTAGCTAGGTCTTTAAAGACAGTGATTTTATTTAAATCATATTTCAGTCCAGCTTGCTCTATGCTAACCAAGCCAGATTTTACGGCATTTTCTTTATTGACATTAACGTATAAATTTTTAAAATCAATTTGGGTTAATTCACCACCACAACCTGTACTTATTACATTTCTAGAATCAGAAACAGCTCTTATGGCCTCCTTTGCAGAAAAGCTTTTATTTGCTTTTTTTGGATCTTCTTCTATAAGAATATAATCTCTAGTTCCTTGCCTGTATATATGTTCGGGCATTTTAATAGGTAATGGATCCGATTCATAAGCTTTTTTCTTCATTTGATTGATGTGCCAATCAGTTCCTAGTAAGCTCATATTGGCTACCCTTACATCAGTCCTAACTCCTTCTACCTCTTGAATATACCATAAAGGGAAGGTGTCATTATCCCCATTGGTGAAAAGAATAGAATTATAGTCGCAAGACATTAAGTAATTATAAGCTGAGTCTCTAGCTGTTGATCGATTAGATCGATCATGGTCATCCCAGTTTTCAAAAGCCATTAGGGTAGGAATAATCATACAAAGCACAAAGGGAATACCAATATGTAAAACTCCTTTTTTAACATGTTTCCCTATTAGGATCATCAATGCAAATAAAGCAAGGGTAATTGTAGATAGGTAAACCAATGAATAACCAAATGCAAGATTATTACCCATAACCCATTGAACTCCAAGTATTAAAACTGATCCTCCTAACCCATAGGTGAGAACAGGTTTTAGCTGCTCAAAAGACATTTTTTTGGCAGCATAATATAAGGCATATACTCCAAGACCGATCCAGGCAGCAAAAGCATAAAAAGAAGCAGCATAGGCATAATCCCTTTCTCTAGGTTCCCAAGGTTTTTGATTAAGATAAACTATAATGGCAATTCCGGTTAATAGGAACAATAGAAAAACAGTAAACCAACCTTTGGGATGTTTCCAGAGCTGAAAGAAAAACCCAATTAAGCCAAGGATTAATGGCAAGAAATAGTACTTGTTATTTCCTTTATTTTGGCTGATTTTTTGCGGTAGAATAGTTTGATTTCCTAATCGCTGATTATCAATAAAATTAAGTCCACTGATCCAATTTCCTTCCATTAAAGTGTTTCCTCCCATTCCTGGAGTTCCTCCAAATCCCTGAACATCATTTTGCCTACCAGCAAAATTCCAAAGAAAATATCGTCCATACATCCAACCCAGCTGATAATTAAACAAGTAAGATAGATTTTCTGAAAAGGTGGGCTTAAAAAAACCAGTTTCCCCCGCTTTACGAGCAGCGTTAATTTTTTGCTGGTAAGTAGTTTTATCACCATTATTCAAGGCATTAATAGCTTCTTGTTTAAGCTGATTGTACTCTCCAAGTTTATAAGCCATTACTGGCAATAGATTTTCTTGATCACCCCCCTTATAATAGATGCCGGTTAATTCATCTTTTTCAAAGCCAGACCAATACATATAACCCTGTGGAGTATGATCCCCAAATCGCCACATTCTTGGAAAAACAGTAGTTCCATCAGGATGATATTTATACTGCCTACCCTGCTTTTCCATCGTGTTGATGTATTTACTTTCTGGATCTGAATAGACGATTTTAGATTTAAACCCCATTTCTTTAAGGGAGGTATTTATGGTTTTAACTTTCTCCATATAGGAGTTTAGGTCCCACTCACTAATAAATGTTTGCTCAGTGTTTTTTAAATTAAGATCTGTGTATGTTGATAGCTTTTTATTGGTACTACTAACAATATCAACTTTTAATTTATCTAAAAGCTTTACAACTTTAACTAGCTTATCAGAAGGAACTTTTAGCTTAAAGCCCTTAGCTTTTATAGAAAGGACCTTTAAGTAGCTGTCTTTTTCTGGCTCCAAATATTTTTCATTACATGGGTTTTTTATTAATTCATCAGGCCTAGATTGAGGAGCAACTTGACTATATCTTAATGAATTAAAATAAGGGCCATTTAATAAAGGCCAGTCACCATATTGGTCCCGTTTTAAGTAAGAATAATATTGGGACATTGTTTCAGGGTTATTCTCATCTATCGGAGGGTTGGCGTTGGACCTAACAATGACCATCATAAATGAGGAGTAGCCTATTAAGATCAACGCAAGAGACATGATGGTGTCATACCAAAGTGACTTCCCTTTTTTTGAAGTGTATCTTAATGCAAATACGATTAGCGTAATTAAAGAAATAAAGAAAAAGTAAGTTCCAGTATTAAAAGGCAGACCATATGAATTGGTAAATAACCTTTCAAAAGAATCAGCAAATGAAATAGTCTTAGGGATGATTATCTCTTGGATGCCTCCTAATATTACAAGAGATAGCAATCCAGCAATAAAAAAGGACCTCCATGTGAAAGTATATTTCTTAAAATAGATCACAAATGCAATGGCAGGGATGGCCAATAGATTCAATAAGTGAACACCAATAGAAAGCCCGATCATAAAGGAGATGAACAATATCCATCTATTAGGATGACCTAAATAACCTCTTCCTTCTTCAATAGATTTGTTGTACTCATCATCATCAATATCCCATTTAAGGATGGCCCAAAAAACAATGGCAGTAAACATGGAAGACATGGCGTATACCTCACCTTCTACAGCCGAAAACCAGAAAGAATCCGTAAAGGTATAAACCAATGCACCTACCACACCAGAACCTAAAATTGCTAAAGTATTTTCTTTATTGATATCACCCGATTTTAAAGCCAGCTTTCTACCTAGCATGGTAATGGTCCAGAATAAAAATAAGATCGTAAAAGAACTACTTAGGGCAGACATGGAGTTGACCATCATAGCAGCATTTTCTGGACTTGCAAAAGCCGAGAACAGCCTGCCTAACATCATAAAGAGTGGAGCGCCAGGAGGGTGACCCACCTCTAACTTGTTAGCAGTAATAATATATTCACCACAGTCCCACAAACTAGTAGTTTGTTCTATGGTTAGTAGGTAGACTATAGTTGCAATCGCAAAAACGCCCCAACCTGTTAGGTTGTTTAATTTCTTATATGACATGTTCTTAAGCATTAGACCATGCGAAAATATAAAAATAAACCACTTCAAATAAGCTCATTTATAGGAAGTAACAAAAATTAACAAAGAAATTTTCTTAAAGAGAGAATAGATTACGGAGTAAAAAATTTTGCAGGAAAGAAAAATGAAATTAAATTTGCAACCGAAAATGTCCCATGGTGTAACTGGCAACACATCTGTTTTTGGTACAGAAGAGTCTAGGTTCGAGCCCTAGTGGGACAACAAGAAAGAACCCTTTAATATCTGTTGAAGGGTTCTTTATTTCTAATTTCCCCACTCAAACCCCCATCTTCTCCGATTTCTTATATTACTACTGACTTGCTTTTATTTATCTATTGTATTAACTTAAAGACGAAATAAAAAACCACCTAAAATGCAGCTACTAAACTTTCTTTTTTTATTCGTTGTTTTCTCAAACCCAAATGACGCTTGCAAAAACAAAGCAATAATTGGGACATGGTCTTATGTAGGTAAGGCTGAAAATGTTGACCAATACAAAAAAACAGAACTGTTAACCACTTCTTCTCTATTTATTTTCGAAGCAAAAGGTAAAGTAACCATGAGAAGTATTATTAATGACGGATTTTGTGGCACCCCCCCACACAATTACCGAAATACTCTGGGTGCCTGGAAAATAAATGGATCTACTTTAACGATAACCCATGAAATGGTTAGAACAGAAAGAGATCTAAATAGTGTTGAAGTTATAAAGACACAAAAAAAGGAAGAATCTAAACCTGAAAATAATAACACAATAATAACCAGAAAATATAAGATCATTAAATTGGATAATACAGAAATGCATCTACAATTACTTTAAACAAGCTTTTATTTATTTGAATTAGCTTGCAATGTGTCATTTGTTTTTCCTGACTTCCCACTTTCACACTCACACATGCTTAATTTTGTAGTTTATAAACAAAGGCATTATAGTTCTAATACAACCTG
>Ga0206679_10001645_pt1 | contig 18384 bp, 18 predicted proteins | sample M110012015metaG_FD_155464 | JGI IMG/M metagenome (GOLD analysis project Ga0206679, IMG submission 155464) | Ammonia-oxidizing marine archaeal communities from Monterey Bay, California, United States - M1 100m 12015 | ecosystem: Environmental > Aquatic > Marine > Intertidal zone | place: USA... | reverse complement strand
TTAAAAATGTTTGTCCTTATGTTGTAGGTCTTCCTAAAGAATATGGAGGTCTTGGTGATTCTGCTATTGCAACAGCTTATGGTATATATGTTGGCATGAAAGCTGCTATATATCAAATTACAGGAAACAATAGTTTAGAAAATAAAAAAGTATGTGTTCAAGGTGTTGGCAAAGTAGGAGGCAAAGTAGTTGATTATTTAATTAAAGAAGGAGCAAAAGTCTATGCGACAGATATAAATAATAAAAACTTAGATAATATTGCTTCAAAAAATGTCCAGATCATAGAAATGGATGATATTTTTGATGTTCATTATGATATTTTTTCTCCTTGTGCATTAGGAGGTGTTATAAGCATGGATAATCTTAAAAAATTAAATTGTAAAATAATAGCAGGTGCTGCAAATAATCAATTAGCAGATGATACTAATGTTCCAAATGAACTTATGAAGAAGGATATTCTATATCTTCCAGATTTTCTTATTAATGCGGGGGGAATAATTAGTGTTTATCATGAACAAATTAATCAGATAGATTTACAAAAAGTTATGCAGATGACAGAAACAATTTATGATAAAGCTATTGATGTATTTAAATATGCAAATGAAAATAAAATAACTACCCATTCTGCAGCCATGAAAATTGCTGTTGAAAGAATTGAAAGAAATAAAAAAAAATCTAATTAACTTTGTAGCTCGTTCTTTAAAAGTTAAGAGTTATGCTCAATAGAAGAGTTTTAAGGGTTAGGGTTTTACAGTATCTATATTCTTACTATAGTCTGGTAAAATTTAGTGATAAACCTGAGCAGTTAAAACCTGACTTTATAAGAAATTTATCAGCCAGTTTAGAAGAAATCAACAAATATTATTATAAGTTTCTTTCTTTACCAATAATTCTTTCTGATATAAATGCTGAGAAAAAAGAAATTGCTAAATCAGAAAAAATTAAAAAAAGTCCATCTAGATTTAATTTTTCTGAAAATATAGTAATTGATTTTTTAAGAAGAAATAAAAAATTAATTGATACTTTAAATCGTTTTAAAATTGATTGGAATGCTAAAACTCCTGAAATTCGAAATTGGTATAATTTTGTTATGGATAATGAAATAACCAAAGATTATTCTTCACTAAATAATCCTAAATTCAAAGATGATTTTGATTATCTAAAAAAATTAATAAATAAAATTTTATTTAAAAATGAAGATATAAATCAATTTTTTGAAATTGACAATATTCATTGGTATGATGATAGAATAATTATTAGATCTATGATTAAAAAAACAATAGAATCGTTGAATTCATCAAATTTTAATACATTTGCATTCGCAAATTTGTCAGAAGACATTAAAGACGACATTAATTTTGCTAGTTCTTTGTTTGAAAGTATTATTGATTATACGTCTGAATACGATGAATATATAACAAAACATTCCAAAAATTGGAAAATTGATAGGATATCGTTGATGGATAAGTCAATATTAAGAATGGGAATTGGAGAAATGGTAAATTTTTCTAATATTCCTATAAAAGTAACAATGAATGAATGTATTGATATAGCAAAAAATTATAGTACACCAAAGAGTGGATTATTTATAAATGGTGTTTTAGATGTAATTTCTTTAAATTTGCAGAAGAAAGGAATAATTAATAAAAGTGGGAAAGGGTTAATTGATAATAAATAATGATATTATGAGTAAAAATTCGACAAATTCATTTATAAGCTTACTAGTAGGCTTAATACTTGGTGGTATCTTAGGGATATTATTTGCGCCAGACAAAGGTAATAATACAAGAGATAGATTATCTTTTAGATTAAATAGATATAAAAGAAAGTTAGAAAATTTGATTGATGATATTATCGATGAAAAAGATGATATAAATTCTGAGGCTAAAATTAATAGCGAAAAAGTGGTTAATAAAGCTAAAAATAAAGCTGAAAAATTGCTTAAGGATGTTGATGGAATTTTATCTAAAATAAAAGAAAACTAAATTTAAAAAGATGTATAAATTTTTATTATTAATCATTATTTTGACTGTATTTGGATGTAGCTCTAATGTTAGTGAATTAGAACTTAGAATTGCAAAATTAGAAACCGAGATGGCTTCATTGAAAAGAGGAGGATCTTCTTCTATTTTAACCCAAGGTTCATTTCCTAAATTTCAATTTGATAAGGAAGAACATAATTTTGGTGCGATATATGATGGAGATGTTGTTACTCATACCTTTAGTTTTAAGAATGTTGGAGAGACACCATTAATTATTTCAAAAGCTACTGCTGCATGTGGTTGTACAGTTCCTTCTTGGCCTAAACAACCGATACCTTCAGGTAGTTCGGGACAAATAAAAGTGCAATTTGATTCAAGCAATAAACCTGGGATACAAAATAAAGTAATTACCATAACAGCAAACACTGAGACAAAGGTTAAAAAATTATTAATTAAAGCTCAAGTTTCACCTAGATCATAATTCACATGTTATTGTTACAAACATCTAGTGGTTTAGCTCAATTATTTTTCCCTGTTGCTATTCTTGTGGTTTTTTATTTTTTTCTTATTAGACCTGAACAAAATAAAAAGAAAAAACAAAGTGATTTTATTAATAATTTAAAGAAAGGTCAAAGGGTAGTTACAGTAGGAGGGGTTTATGGAAAAATTGTTAATATAGAAAAAACTGTAGTCACATTAGATGTGGATAGAGGAACTAAAATTCAATTTGATAGAAGTTCTGTGTCGTTGGAAATGACAAATTCTAAAAGTTAAATAATGAGGATTTTTAATCCTTTAAAACTATTGTCTCAACCAAGAATTCTTGTTTTTTGTGTTCTTATTGGATCATTTATATCATTTTTTAATGAATTAAATAGCATCTCTGATACTACCATTAAATATCCAATGGCTTATAATTATAAAAATCAAAATAATTTATGAAACCATATTTATTAGGTATTACTGGAGGTATTGGATCTGGAAAATCAACAGTTTCTAAAATATTTGAAGTTTTAGATATTAAAATATATCAGTCTGATGATATGGCTAAATACCTTATGGAAAATGATAATAAGTTAATTTCTAGTATTATAAATTCTTTTGGAGAAGAATCGTATATAGATGGAAAAATTAATAAAGAATATATTTCTAAAAACGTTTTTTATGATAAAGAAAAATTAAAAACAATAAACAATCTTGTTCACCCAGTTGTAATAAATGATTTTAAAAAATGGTGCTTAATAAATAAAAATGAAAAAATTCTTATTAAAGAAGCTGCTTTACTTTTTGCATCTAAATCATATAAGGAATTAGATTTTATAATTTATGTTTATGCTGAAAAAAAATTAAGAATTTCTAGAATATTAAAACGTGATTCTTATAGAACAAAAGATCAAATAGAACATATTATTAAATCACAATTAACGGATAAAGAATCCTTTGAAAAGGCTGATTATATTCTTGAAAATAATGAAAAATCTTTACTTCTTCCTGAAGTGATTGATTTGTATGAGAAAATAAGAAAAAAAGTTCGCTAATCTATGTTAAATGATGATATAGTGTAACCTATTTCTTCATCTACTAACATTTCTTCACGATTAAAGTATATATATTCTGGAAACCCATAAGTCTCATTAAATTCTATGACTTGTTGAAATGGTTCTTCTTTTATATTCTCATCAATAAAAACAAATAACTCATCTATTGTTTTTGCATGCCAGTATTCATTATTTAGTTGTTCACTTGTTACTGGAGCATTATTAATTTCTATTATTTGATTATTTGCAACTTTAATATCTATTGGATCAGTTGATATGCAAAAACAAGAAATCTTAAGAGTTATTGTATATGAAGTTATATCGTGTGATTTCCACTTGTTGAAATTCATTTGAAATTCATTTAATTCTATTGGATCTACTTCATTACATGAATAAAATAATAAAGAGATAAAAAGAATAGATATAAATTTTTTTATAATTAATTGTTGCATTCTCCAATAGTAAAGCTTGTGACGCCAGCACCTTCAGCAACACAGTCATTTGAATAGGTTATATTATCACATCCACAAACGGGGAAATATTCTTTAGTACACATCTGATTAGGGTCTGCTAGTGACTCGTCAACACATAAATCAGAATCATTATCACTGCATGTAAAAAATAATAAAGAGATAAAAAGTATAGATATAAATTTTTTCATAATAAGTTTTCTATAAAACAAATATTTAGAAATTTTATTGCGAATATATATAATTTTTAATTTGATGGGGATTTGTAATTTGGATTTATTTTTATAGAATTAGCATTGGTTTTTTTTTGAAGTTCATGAAGCCTCTTTAAAAGTGATTCTGTCTTTTCTGGATAAATTAAATTTAAATTTTTTGACTCACCAACATCATCTTTAAGATTAAATAATTCAATTTTATTTGATTCATAATGTTCTACTAGTTTCCAATCTCCCTGCCTTATGGCTCCGCCGGGTTTCCATTGACTTGTATGATAATGTGGAAAATGCCAAAAAATATCTTTTCTGTTTAATTCTACACCAGTCTTTAAATGAGGGATCAAACTTATTCCATCAATCTTTTGATTTGTGTTTTCAATACTAGCAAACTCTAGAATAGTTGGGAACAAATCATAAGAAACTGTAGGCTCATATATTTTTATGTTTTTATTATTTCCTGGCATTTTAATTAATTGGGGGATCCTTATACCACCTTCATAAAGCCAACCTTTCCCTGCTCTTAAAGGGGATACAGAAGTTGGAGCAACTCTTCTTAAAGTTGATAAACCCCCATTGTCTGATGTGAATATAATTAGAGCGTCATCATAATAATTATTTTCTTTTAAACTTTTTATAAGTCTTCCAATATTTTCATCTAGAGCATAAACCATTGATGCATAGTCTGGATTGACTTGATTTAACAAAGTAATTGCTTTACCTTCTTGTTTAGTTCTTGCTATATTATCATCTAATTTATTGAGCTTATTTTTAAAATATGAAACATGTTTTTTATTTGCTTGAATTGGTGTATGGACAGTATAAAACGCTAAAAACAAAGCAAATGGATTATTTTGTTTATTGTTTTCGATGAATTTAATGGATTCACTTGTAAGCCTATCTGTTAAATATTCACCTTCAGGTCCATCACTTAGTTTTGGGTTTTTATATGGCGTATAATAACCACCAGGAGGAGAGCCTTTCTCAAAACCTCCTATATTAATATCAAAGCCATTTTGTTCAGGATAATAACCTTCAGATCCTAAATGCCATTTACCTGAATAAAAAGTAGTGTAACCATAATTTTTGAGTTTTTCTGCAATGGTTACCTCTTCAAGTGGAAGTTGATGAAGGTCTTTTGGTCCTAAAAAAGGTCTATTTTGTGGATCATCTCCTGGAATCCAATCAGTTATATTAACTCTTGCAGGATGTTTCCCTGTCATAATAGATGCTCTGGTGGGAGAACAAACTGAGCTTGCAGCATATGCAGAAGTAAATTCATAACTTTCATTTCTAAGTTTATCAATGTTGGGAGTTTCATAAAAAGTACTGCCAGAATACCCTAAATCTTTCCATCCTAAGTCATCTACTAAAATAAAAATAATATTGGGTGATTTATTTTTTGAATTATTGACACATGATGAGAATGTAAATAAAAATAGTATTGCAACTAAAATATTTGTGTTCATAATTATGACTTATACTTTACTTATTTTTAATTTAATAATCTTTTGTTATAATCTTTTGTTTTTTTGAATTTTGATTTGTTGTTGGTAGATTAGAAAGATAAAAAAATATTTAAAATGAAAAAAGCAATTATAGTTGGAGCTTCTTCGGGAATAGGAAAAGAAATTGCTCTTTCTCTTTTAAGAGATCATTATAAAATCGGGATAACAGGAAGAAGGATTAATAATTTAGAGGAGATAAAAAAAATCAATCCAAAAAACATATTTGTAAGCTCTTATGATTGTACAAAAGAAAGTAATGCCAAAAAATTAGATGAATTAGTAAAATTAATGGGGGGTCTTGACATGTTAGTTATTAGCTCTGGATTCGGTGATGTAAATAAGAGTTTAGAGTTTTTTATTGAAAATAAAACCAATCAACTAAATGTTGTTGCATTTACTGAAACGGTTGGATGGGGATTTAACTATTTTTCTAAACAAAATTCTGGTCACATTGTTGCAATAAGTTCAATTGCTGGAATAAGAGGAAATGGATTAGCACCATCCTATAATGCATCAAAAGCATATCAAATAAATTACCTTGAGGGGTTAAGATTTAAAGCATTTAGATTAAAAAAATCAATAGATATTACTGATGTAAGACCAGGATATGTTGATACTGAAATTTTAAAAGGAAATAAGGATAAAATATATTGGGTGCAAAGTTTAGAAAAGGCTACTAAACAAATAATGAAGGCAATATATAAAAAGAAAAAGTCGGTTTATATTACTAAAAGATATAATATAGTTGCTTTCATTCTTAAGTTTATCCCTGAGAGAATTCTTAAAAAATTATTTTAAAAAATTAATTTCTTTAACCCCAGAATGTAATTACATTAGAGATATGAAAAGAATAAAACTCTTAAATCTAATCTCTTTCTTTTTGTTTCCTTTTTTTCTTTTTTCTCAAAATAGTAAATTATCCGATAGTCCATTTTTTAATGCTACATTATTAAATTCTAATCCAGTTATAGACGGTAATGTTCTTTCGGATGAAGTTTGGATGTCAGTTCCAGCATTAAATAAAATGATTCAAACTAAACCAATATTTGGTGATGAGTCTTCTGAAAAAACAGAAATTAGAATTGCATTTGCTAACTCTATACTTTATTTAGGAGTAGTTTGTTTTGATTCTAGCCCAAACACTCTTGTAGTATCAGATTCTAGACGGGATGCAAATTTAGATGATGATGATAGTTTTCTATTTATACTGGATACATACAATGATCAACAAAATGGATTTTTGTTTGGTACTAATTCTGCAGGAATGGAATACGATGCCCAAATAGATAAAGAAGGTGTAGAGGGTAGAACCATGCAAAGACAGCAGGGTGGTGTAATAGGTGGTACTAATTTGAATTGGGATGCTTCTTGGATTGTTAAAACAGAAGTTGGTGATTATGGTTGGAGTGCTGAATTTGCAATTCCGCTTAATTCTATAAGATTCAACCCTGGTAATAATAAGACATGGGGAATAAACTTTCAAAGAAACATTAGCAAAACCAATGAGGTGTCATTTTGGGCTCCACTACCTGTAGGTTTAAGTTTTGGTATTAAAAGAGTATCCCTTGCAGGAAAGATGCATGGATTGAATTTAAAAAATCCTGGAAACCTAAAGGTTTTTCCCTATGTTTTAACTCAAGTAACTCGAAATAAAGCAATTCAGGATAATTCCGTAGACTATGAATTTGGTGCTGATATTAAATATAGCATAACACCTGCTTTAACTCTTGATCTTACCTATAACACTGATTTTGCACAGGTAGAAGTTGATAAACAGCAAGTTAATCTCGATAGGTTCAATTTATTTTATCCAGAGAAACGAGCCTTTTTTTTAGAAAATGCAGGTCAATTTTCAATAGGAAGTCCTGGAGAAGTTGACTTATTTTTTACCAGAAGAATTGGTATATCAGATAATGGATCTGTTGTTCCTATAATTGGAGGTGCTAGATTATCAGGTAAGATAGGTCAGACAAATGTTGGTCTCTTGTCTATGATAACTGATGATGTGAAAAGTTTAGGAATAAATAAAAATAATTTTAGTGTTGCAAGAGTAAATCATAATTTTAGTAATTCAAGATCCTCTATTGGTGGGGCTTATATTGCAAGGAAAGGTTTAGGAAAGGAAGTGGATGATGATTATAACAGAGTTTTTGCTATTGATGGTGTATGGGGGATTGGTAAGAAAGCTAAAATATCTAGTTTTGTATCAAAGAGTATAACACCTGGGATCAAATCAGATGATTACACCTTTAAATTCTCAGGTAATTATAATTGGAATAGATGGAATATACTTGCTCAATATTCTGAAGTTGGTGAAGGATTCAATCCCGAAGTTGGATATCTAGAAAGGGGTCCTTTTAAAAAGCCTGAATTTTTAATATTTAAAACTATTAGAATGAGTGAAAAAAGTAAATTATTAGAGTATAGACCTCATGTTTCAGGTAGGTACTATTTTGATTTTCAAGGTAATGTTGTTACTACTTTCACGCATATAGATACTCATTGGGCATGGAAAAGTGGATTAGAAATACATACAGGTTATAATGTTAGAAAGGAATGGGTAAGTGATGAATTTAAAATTGTAAATCTGAATATAGCTGAAGGTGAATACAATAACAGTGAATTTCAATTAGTTGTTCAGACGAATTCAAATAAAAAAGTTTCATTCAGTAGTAGAAGTACTATAGGTGGTTATTTTGGGGGCAATAAATTTTTCAACAATTTAACTCTAAATCTGAGATCAGGAGATAAATTCAGCTCATCTTTATTTCTTAACAGTAATAATATCAATCTTGAAAATGGAGATTTAAATGTATCAATCAGTGGAATGAGATTAACTTATTCATTTACACCAAGAATGTTCGTTCAAAGTTTTATTCAATATAATAATGTAACTAATTTGTTATCTGTTAATACAAGATATGGGTTATTGGGGGATGCAAATACAGGTTTATTTGTAGTCTTAAATATACTAAAGGATGACGATTTTTTAGATTATGTTAATAATCAGAGGCTTACTGTCAAGTATACACATACTTTTGATCTGATTAAGTAAAATATGAAAACTTTTTACCAAAAAATAATTCAAAGAATTTTTGGCTATATCTTTTTTTTAATTTGTTTTATTATTCTCTATTTCAGTAATATATTTGGTTGGTTTGTGTCTGTGAATGGATTGTTACAAGTGCTACTTTTTATTTCAGTTGTCTGTATTCCGGCTTACTTAACTAAGCGTATGTCTTATGTTGATATTGGATGGCCTTGGGGACTTGTTTTGATTGGTGTTTTGGTTTTGGTATTAGGTGAAGGTTATTGGTTAAGAAAGTATATTGTGAGTGGAATGTATTTATTTGCTGGTTTGCGAATGGGTATAGGGTCCTTAATTTTACTTAAAAAGGGCCATCTTGATACTGAATTATCTCGATATAAATATCAGAGAAAGCGATGGAAAAAAGGGGGGTATACTAATATTGATATTTCTCTTCAATATGAAATAATGTTACAATGTTTTGCCAATATAACTTTTTTAGTGATCCCAGCTATTTTGCAGGCATTTAATCCTCAAGAATTTTTATCTCCACTAGAAATTTTAGGATATTTATTTTGGTTAGTATTTTTTGGAATGGAACATTTTGCAGATATTCAAAAACAACAGTTTTTTAAGAAAGCTTTCTTAGAAAATAGAAAAAAACAAGTTTGTAATGTTGGGTTGTGGAAATATAGCCGCCATCCAAATTACTTTGCAGAATGGATGGTTTGGAATTCGCTTATTTTATCTTCTTTGCCATCATTGTTCTATTTTTATTTAGCTGAAAGAAATCTAATTTGGCTAGGACTTTTGGTTTCATTATTTTACTTATCTATTATTATGTATAAAACATTGGTGTATTATACAGGTGCAATACCATCAGAATATTATTCACTAAAGAAACGACCTGATTATAAAAAATATAAAAAAAATACTAATATGTTTTTCCCCAGAATTATTAATTGATTAATCACAAGGTGCTAAATATAATAATTTCTGAATCAAGAAGTTGTTGAATTAAAAGAAGAAGATATGCCTATGGTTTAATTAATATGAAAAATCTGCTTCTTCTTGAGCTTTAGCTCTTTTATAAACATTGATTCTCTTTATTTTACCATCTTCAAACAGGATGTCGTGAACATTATGTTCAAAAATTTCATTACCATTCTCATCAACATCAGTATATTCATTTCCCGTTGTTAGCCACTGTTCAATAACACCATCTTTATTTTTTGCAGCATTTGCAATCATCCATTTTACTTCCCATTTTGGATTAGCATTTTTGAACCAATTATCTAAAATCTCTATGTGCGCTTCATTACCTTTTACTACACTACCGTCTGCAGTGTAACCTTCCCAATCTTCAGCATTTATTTCCGCAATAATATCTAAATTTTTATCATTGTGTGCTTGTATATATTTAAGCCATATCTCTTGATTTGAAGTTTCTCCAGCAATTAAAGGAGTCATTTCAGTAGTCCCATCCATTATGGCAGAACCAATTTCCAAGTCAGAATTATCTATAGAGTTTTGTTGTTGATTGTTTGTACAGCCGATTAAAAGCATAACAAGCATTATGTAAGCAAAATTATTTTTCATTATTGTTAAGATTAGGTTTATCACAATATACAATTTTTATTGCTGAATTAAAAGAAGAAGATATGCCTATGGTTTGAATTTTTCTTGGATAGTTGTAGGTTTAAGGTATAAATAAAAGAATCTTTATTTTGCTTTAGAGTATATGATTAGTTTTTTAAAAAAAATATTTTATTATTTTCTTTTATTTTCTGGCTTGATTCTTTCTACATCTCATCTTGGAGATAATTATATGGGAATAAGTGATGAAGAAGGATATTTATTAACTATAGGAATTTGTTGTTTAACTGCATTTTTTTTTGAATATCTTTTACCTATTATAAGACGATAAGCACTCCTTATTTTTAAATAACTAACCCCACTCCCCCTTTTGAATTTTTCTTGGATATGTTTAGATTGTAAATGTGAAAGTTCTTTATTTTTTTCTAATATGGATTTTTGGATTTTTTGTTTTACTCTCCTTTGATTTATTTATAGAAGGAATTGTGTTTGAATGGTTAGAATGGAATGGAACAACTAAAAATGATTGGTTTTTTGCACTATGGTGGGGATTAGTTGTTGTATGGTTTATATACGGAATAATAATATTATATAACAGCAAAAATAAAGACTAACCCCACTCCTCTTTTGAATTTTTCTTTGATTAACACCCTACCTTAAAGGCTTTTTATAAAAGTGCCAAATAAGTGCCAAGATTTTATATCTTTATAACTAAGAGAAGTGCAAGCATTGTAAGAAAAAAGGGTGGAAGACCGGACTCGAACCGGCGACCTCCTGAACCACAATCAGGCGTTCTAACCAACTGAACTACAACCACCATAATTAATTCAGCAAATCTAGAATAATGTATTTACTAAGACAAATTAAATTATTTAATCTCTGTCAAATTCTAATCTTAATGATGTGGGATCTAGTTTGATATTTCCATCATTATAAACATGATTTCCAGATACAATAGTGTGTATTATTTTAGATTTGAAACTTTCATTGATAAATGGTGTCCAGTTGCATTTAGAAAAAATTTTATTTTCTGAAACTTTCCATCTATTATCCAAATCAAATAATACAAGATCTGCAAAATAACCCTCTCTTATAAAACCTCTTTCTTTAATATCAAATAAGATGGCAGGGTTATGAGATGTTTTTTGAACAATTGTTTCTAAATCAATTTTGTTATTGTGGTACATTTCTAATAAAGCAGGTAAAGAATGTTGTATGAGAGGTCCACCTGAAGGACAATTTATATAGTTGTTGGACTTTTCCTCAATTGTATGAGGAGAATGATCGGTAGCTATTACATCAATATAATTATTAATTAATCCATCTAAAATTGCATCTTTATCTTCTAGCGATTTTATTGCAGGATTCCATTTAATCCTATTACCTAATTCTTCATAATCTTTTTCATTAAACCACAAGTGATGTATGCAACCCTCACATGTTATTTTTTTGTCTTTTAAATTAATATTGGAAAAAAGATTTATTTCTTCTTTTGTTGAAATGTGTAGTACATGGAGTTTAGTATCAAATTCTTTAGCAAGCTGTATTGCCTTAGATGAGGATTGAAAACATGCTTCTCGTGATCGAATTATGGGATGCTCGCTAATTGGTATGTTATCTCCATATTTTTCAAGCGCTTTCATCGTATTTGTTTTTATGGTATTTTCATCTTCGCAATGGGTAGTAATTATTGTTTCTGCATTTTTAAAAATAATTTTTAAAGCATCATCATTGTCTACTAACATATTGCCAGTTGATGAACCCATAAATATTTTAATTCCACACACATTTTTTTTATCAACTTTCAATACCTCATCATAATTATTATTGGTTGCTCCAATGTAGAAAGAGTAGTTAGCAAATGATTTTTGTTTAGCAATAGAATATTTTTTTTCTAATTCATTGATGTTAGTTGCATTAGGTATAGTATTTGGCATTTCCATATAAGAAGTTACTCCACCAGTAACAGCTGCCATGGATTCAGTGTATATTTCTCCTTTATGAGTTAGTCCTGGTTCTCTAAAATGAACTTGATCATCAATTAATCCTGGAATAAGACATAAACCTTCAGCATTTATGATTTTACACTTATAATCAACAGATATATTAGGATCAATTTTTTCAATTTTAGAATTTTTGATTAAAATATCATTAGTTGATATTTTATTTTCGTTAATGATTTTAGCATTTTTTATTAGTATAGCAGACATTAATATATTTTGATATTTAATGCAAATTTAAAATATTAGAATTAATACATTTTCTTTAATGCAATCAATTTTATTTTTAAAGTTTGTATATACATTTGCTTATTAATTTTTATTACTCAAATCATGAACAAATATTCTTTTTCTTCAGATGAATTTTCTAGTAGACATAATTCTATATCTGAAAAAGATCAAATGTTAATGTTAAAAGAAATAGGACTTAAATCTCTTGATGAATTGATAGGATTAACACTTCCTAAATCAATATCTCTTGACAAAGAATTGAATTTAGATAAACCTAAAACAGAATCAGAATTTTTAGATCATTTTAGAAAAGTATTAGGAAAGAATAAAGTTTATAAATCATACATCGGAATGGGGTATTATAATTGCATAATCCCTAATGTTATTAAAAGAAACATATTGGAAAATCCCGGCTGGTATACAGCTTATACTCCTTATCAAGCGGAAATAGCGCAGGGAAGATTAGAGGCATTAATTAATTTTCAAACATTAATAACAGATTTAACAGCTATGGAAATTTCAAACGCTTCTCTTCTCGATGAGAGTACTGCAGCTTCAGAGGCTATGACAATGCTTTATCGTATAAGAAAAGGAGAAAAAAAGAAATCAAATAAATTTTTTGTTTCTGATAAGATTTTTCCTCAAACAATAGAATTATTAAAAACAAGATCTGCTCCTTTGGGTATTGAAATTGTTGTTGATAATTTGTCAAATTTTGATTTTGAGGAAGGATACTATGGAATTATACTTCAGTATCCAGATAGTGAAGGATGTATTTTGGATCCATCAAAAATTATTAAAAAGTCAAAAGAAAAAAATATTTCAGTTTGTGTTATAGCAGATTTAATGTCACTAACAATGTTAAAACCTCCAGGTGAGTATGGTGCTGATATAGTAGTTGGAAATTCTCAAAGATTTGGTGTTCCTATGGGTTATGGAGGACCTCATGCTGCTTTTTTTGCTACAAAAGAAGAATTTAAAAGAAATATTCCTGGAAGGATTATAGGTGTTAGTGTTGATACTTCTGGAAATTCTTCTTATAGGATGGCACTTCAAACTAGAGAGCAACATATAAAGAGAGATAGAGCAACGTCTAATATTTGTACTGCTCAGGTTTTACTTGCTGTTATGGCAGGAATGTATGCTGTTTATCATGGAAAAAAAGGCGTTTTAAACATTGCTAAAAAAATACATAGACTTACCTGTTTGCTCAATTCTGGATTATCATTTTTAGGTTTTTCACAAGAAAATAAATTATTTTTTGATACCCTAAAAATCACTGTATCTTCGGAAAAAATTAAGAAAAATATTAAAAAAATAGCTTTATTATCATCTATTAATTTTAGGTATTTTGATACTAATCATATTGGAATATCAATTGATGAAACCACATCAAATTCTGATGTATTAGATATACTTCAAATTTTTTCAGAGGTTAGTAATACTAGTATAGAAATTGATTTAGATTCTTTTGATAATCAAGAAATAAATTTGAGTAATCCTTTGATAAGAAAATCAGACTTTCTCTCACATCCAGTTTTTAATAGTTATCATACTGAACACGAAATTCTTAGATATTTGAAGCGGTTAGAAAATAAAGACTTATCTCTTGTACACTCTATGATATCTCTTGGCTCTTGCACAATGAAATTAAATGCTACTGCTGAAATGATACCCCTTACTTGGGAGGAAATGAATTTACATCCTTTTGTTCCCTTAGATCAAGCTAAAGGATATCATATCATGTTTGAAGATTTGGACAAATGGTTGTGTGAAATTACAGGATTTTCTGCTATGTCTTTACAACCTAATTCTGGTGCTCAAGGAGAGTACGCAGGTCTTATGGTAATAAGAGAATATCATTTAGATAGGGGTCAGGAAAATAGAAATATTGCACTGATTCCTTCTTCAGCACATGGAACAAATCCTGCTTCAGCTATTATGGCAGGGATGAATGTTGTAGTTATTAAATGTGATAAGCATGGTAATATTGATTTAGATGATTTAAAGAACAAGTGTGTAGAAAATTCTGAGAATTTAAGTAGTCTTATGATGACATATCCTTCTACGCATGGCGTGTTTGAACATCATATCCGTGAAGTTTGTAGTTTGGTTCATGATCATGGCGGACTAGTTTATATGGATGGAGCAAACATGAATGCTCAAGTAGGAATTACTAATCCTAAAAGAATAGGTGCTGATGTGTGTCATCTTAATCTTCATAAAACTTTTTGTATCCCGCATGGAGGAGGAGGACCTGGTATGGGTCCAATAGGTGTTGTTGAATGTCTTGCCGATTATCTTCCAAAAAATATTTTGAAAGAAGATAATAAAAAAAATATTAGACCTGTGTCTGGAGCACCATATGGAAGTGCAAGTATACTTGCAATTTCTTATGCTTATATCTCCATGATGGGTGGTAATGGTCTTACGAATGCAACAAAAATTTCTATACTTAACGCTAATTACATCAGAAAGAGACTAGAAAATTTTTATGATATATTATATAAGGGAATAAATGGGACAAGTGCTCATGAGTTTATTATAGACTGTAGAAATTTTAAGACTTTGACAGAAATTGATGTAGAAGATATTGCTAAAAGGCTAATGGATTATGGTTATCATGCACCGACAGTTTCTTTTCCAGTTCCAGGGACCATGATGATTGAACCTACAGAAAGTGAATCATTAGATGAAATAAATAGATTTTGTGATGCGATGATTGAAATACGAAATGAAATTAAAGAAGTTGAAGATGGAAAGTTCGATAAAAAAGATAATGTCTTAAAAAATGCACCTCATACTGCAGAGATTGTAACTTCTTCATCATGGAAATATTCATACACTAGAGAAAAGGCTGCTTATCCCTTACCCTATATTAAGGATAGAAAATTTTGGCCTTCAGTCAGTAGAATTGATAATGCTTATGGAGATAGAAACCTTTTTTGTAGTTGTGCACCCCTTGATTCATATGAATCTTAGTATGTAAGAAATAAATAGTTATTTTTGAATATGGATGTTTTTTTAATTTTTCTCGGACTAGTTATTCTCTGTGGTGTAGCATATATAGTTTTTAAACTCTCAAATAATTCTAATATATCTTTAGAGGAATCACATGAAAAAAAATCAGAAGAATTAAAACAGATGAAGAATATTCTTTCTCTTGAATTTAAAAATCTTGCTAATGAAATTTTTGAAGAAAAATCAAAAAAATTTTCATCGAATAATAAAGAAACTATTTCTACGATTCTTGATCCATTAAAGGAGAGGATTCAAAATTTTGAAAATAAAGTAGAAAAATCTAATCAAGCTAATTCTGAATGGAATGGTCGCCTTCAAGAACAAATTAAAAGTTTGAAAGAATTGAATTTACAAATGAGCAAAGAAGCAGAAAATCTTACTCATGCATTGAAAGGTGATTCTAAAACACAAGGCAATTGGGGGGAGTTACAAGTCGAGAATATTTTAAAAAAAGTTGGACTAAAAGAAGGTGTTGGATATGATAAAGAAAAAAATTTTAAAAATGAAGATGATGATAATCAAAGGCCGGATTACATAGTTAATCTTCCAGATGGAAAAAATATTATTATTGATTCAAAGGTATCATTAACGGCATATGCCAATTATTTTAATACTAAGAATAGTGATGAAAAAAAGAATTTATTAAAAGATCACGTTAAAAGTGTTAATAATCATGTTAAGAGTTTATCTGAAAAAAATTATCAAAATTTGGAATTAAATCAACCTGATTATATTTTAATGTTTATTGCTAATGAACCTGCGTTAGGGTTGGCATTAATTGAAGATTCTCAAATTTATGATAAAGCATTAGAAAATAATATTATTATTGTTTCAACCTCAACTTTATTAGCGACGTTAAGTACCGTTGCATTTATGTGGAAACAAGATAATCAAAATAAACACGCCTTAGAAATTGCAAGACAGGCGGGTGCGCTTTATGATAAATTTTGTTCTTTTTCAGATGAATTAATTAAAGTTGGATCTAATATTGACTCTACTAAAAAAACTTATTCTAATGCTATGAAAAAATTAGTAGATGGTAAAGATAATTTGGTAAGAAAATCTGAAAGATTGAGAGAGTTAGGAGCTAAAGCAAGTAAAAAAATTCATTCAAAACTAATAGATAGAGCTGAATAAATTATTATTTTTAATATTATGAATAAAACATTAAATACATCTTTGGATAAAATAAATATTGTTGGAGATAGAGTCTTAATAAAACCGAGAAAAGAATCTGGAAGATCTGCGAGTGGACTTTACCTTCCTCCTGGAGTAAAAGAAAAAGAAAAAATACAATATGGATACGTCGTAAAATCAGGACCTGGTTATCCTATTCCTTTACCAATTGATGATGATGAAACATGGAAAAATGAAAAAGAAAAAATTAAGTATGTTCCATTGCAAGTTAAAGAAGGTGATTTAGCAGTTTTTTTACAAGGAAGTTCTTATGAAGTTATTTATCAAGGAGATAAATATTTTATTGTACCACAATCTTCTATTTTGATGATTGAAAGAGATGAGGAATTATTTAATTGATTATTAAAAATTTAATATACAATCTCTAATTATTTGACAAGATTCATCAATCTCCTTCTTATTTATGACAAGAGGAGGAGCAAAACGTATAATATTACCATGTGTTGGTTTTGCAATTAATCCCTTTTCTTTCATTTTTAAACATATGTCCCAACCTGTTGAACTGTCTTCAGAATCATTAATTACTAGAGCATTTAAAAGTCCTTTTCCCCTTATAAGATTTACAAGATCTGATTCTTTTGCTAAATCATTCATTTTTTTTCTAAAATAATTTCCCATTAGCATTGCATTTTCTTCAAGGTTTTCATCTTTTATCACCTTAAGTGCAGTTTTCGCAACAGCACATGCAAGAGGATTTCCTCCATATGTTGATCCGTGTTCTCCTGGTTTTATGCACATCATTATTTCATCATCTGCTAAAACGGCAGACACTGGTAAAACTCCTCCTGATAATGCTTTTCCAAGAATAAGGACATCAGGTCTAGCATCTTCATAGTCAGTAGCAAGCATTTTTCCAGTTCTAGCAATTCCTGTTTGAACTTCATCAGCCATAAAAAGAACGTTATATTGAGAACATAATTTTTTAACTCCAGCCAAATATCCTTCATCGGGGACAACTACTCCAGCTTCTCCTTGAATAGGCTCTACCATAAATGCGCAGACATTACTGTCTTGAAACGCTTCTTCTAAAGAATTTAAATCATTGTAGGGAACTAATTCATATCCTGGCATAAAAGGACCAAAATCTTTGTATGAAAGTGGGTCATTAGAACTAGATATTGCTGCTAATGTTCTTCCCCAAAAATTTCCGTTAGCAAAAATAATTTTTGCTTTATTTTCTTCAATACCTTTTATTAGATAACCCCATTTTCTGGCTAATTTATTTGCAGTTTCACCTCCCTCTACACCAGTATTCATTGGAAGTACTTTATCATAATTAAAATACTTAGTAACATATTCTTCATATTCTCCTAGAACATCATTATAAAAGGCTCTTGAAGTAAGTGTTAATATTTTGGATTGTTCAATTAGTGAATTGATTATTTTTGGATGGCAATGACCTTGATTTACTGCAGAATAAGCTGATAAAAAATCAAAATACTTTTTACCTTCAACATCCCAAACATATACGCCTTCTCCTTTTGATAGAACTACAGGAAGCGGATGATAATTATGTGCTCCGTATTTATTTTCAAGATTTATCGCTTTCGAACTATTTTTTATCATATTAAGGTGATTTTATTATTAATAAAATTATAGAA
>Ga0206679_10001642_pt1 | contig 18388 bp, 22 predicted proteins | sample M110012015metaG_FD_155464 | JGI IMG/M metagenome (GOLD analysis project Ga0206679, IMG submission 155464) | Ammonia-oxidizing marine archaeal communities from Monterey Bay, California, United States - M1 100m 12015 | ecosystem: Environmental > Aquatic > Marine > Intertidal zone | place: USA... | reverse complement strand
AACAGATGGCCTAGCTCCAATTATTATTAAATTGCCTTTCTGTAACCCAGAAGTAAGTTTATCAATGTCCCTAAAACCAGTCGATACTCCTGTTAACCCTTTACCCTGTTGTCTTTCTGCCATTGCATCAAAAGTCTGATCAAGCAAATCGCGCATTAGACCCATGGAATCATTAATTCTTCCTTGTGCTAATTGGTAAACAAGATTCTCAGCGTCGTCTACAGCCCTAGGTACATCTTCAGGTCTGCTATAACCAATTTCTGCCATCTCACTAGCAGCGCCAATTAGTCCACGAAGTGTTGCATGTTCTTGAACAATTCTGGCAAAAGAAGAAGCCGATGTGATTGCTGGCGTAACGGCTTGAAGATCCAACAACATTCCGGGGCCACCAATACCTTCAAGTAATCCAGCACGGTCTAAGGCATCTGCAACAGTTACCGGATCAGAGGGTTCACCTGATGCATAAAGGCCACAGATCGCATCAAAAACGTGAGCGTGAGAAGGTTTATAAAAATGTTCTGCTGAAGTGATCTCAAGCGCATCAGCAATCGCGTCTTTAGATAAAAGCATCGCTCCCAATAACGAAGCTTCGGCTTCAATATTGTGTGGAGGTACTCTCGCTCCAGTCTTTTTCCTTTGCGATGAAACAGGCAAGGAAGAAGGTTCTTCTAAATTGCGCCATTCTTCTTCGAGTGCACTCAAAACTTATCCTCCAAACATTTCACACACGAGGTTCCACTTTGCCACTATTGACTTGTGGAACGCTAGAGGAAAACCCTAAAAACATGGGGGAAAAGTGCACTTTTTAAGTGGATCAGTCTGTGGATTAACTTGTGGAATAAACAAAATTAATGGGGAAAACTCTAAACTTCACTTTGAACATCAACATTTACTTGCATTTCAACTTCAGGATGTAAATGCAAAGTAAATTGATGGGTTCCGATTTCCTTTGCGGTCTCACCCGAAATATCTTTGCGGTCAATCTCTAAACCAACCTGATCCTGTAGCGCTTGTGAAATTTCTGCAACCCCTACCGAGCCAAACAGTTTTCCAGTCTCAGAAGCATTCGCAGAAATTTGAATAGTAATTCCGTCTAAACGAGAAATTATTTCTTCAGCGTCAGCTTTATCTTCAACAGCTTTTAAAGCACGTTTCTTTTGCATGGCTTCAGCTTGAGCAGTCACTCCAGAAGATGCTACAACAGCTAAACCTCGTGGCAGTAAGAAATTTCTTGCATGACCGCTTGCGACGTCTACAATTGCGACGTCTACAATGTCTCCCGTTCTACCGAGACCATCTACATCAAAGCGGAGAAGAACCTTCATAATTCTTCCCCTTCATCAATATCAAGAGCAACTTCATTTTGATTATCTTGCTCATCAGTATCTTGCTCATCAGTAACTTGCTCATCAGTAACTTTCTCATCAGTAAATGAGTCCGCTATTTCTGGATTCAGTTCTAATGAAGAAGTTTCTGATGATTCAAAATTTTCACCTTCAGTACTAGGAGGAGGTGTCGTAGGTTGAGGAGGCGGACCTGACGCTCTATCAGAACGATCATCTTCATTTCTTCTTTCCCGCCTTTGAGTTGTAACTGCCGCTACATAAGGCATCAAAGCCATCTCACGCGCATTTTTTATCGCTCTTGCAACAGCCCTCTGTTGTTGAGCATCATTACCACTGTTATGACGCGCCTTAATCTTCGAACGCTCAGACAAAAACTTGTTAAGCAAATCAGTGTCTTTATAGTCGACATACTCTATTTTCCCAATTGTTAAAGGGCTAATCTTTTTTCTTCTCATCCGACCATTTTTGTCATCGAATTGAGAGTTTTTAAATTCTTTACGTGCCATCAAAAAGGTTCCTCATCTGTTGGAATGTTTTCTCCACCCTGTGGAGCACTATCCTGCGGAACACTACTCTGACTTGAGTTTCCATCCCTATCGTTACGATTTACCTCAGTTGTAGCCCACCTTAAACTCGGAGCAACTTCATCAGCCTGAAGGCGAGTCTGGTTTCGTTTTTCGCCCTGGTCTGTCTCCCAGCTACTAAAATCAAGCCTTCCATACACAATGACTCGAGTTCCTTTCGAAATAGATTCAGAAACATTTTCAGCCAAACTCTGCCAACAAGTAACTTCAAAAAAATGAGCTACATCCTCACCATTTTGTTTGCGTTGATTCCAAGCCACTCCAAACTGACACATTGGAAGACCACTAGCCGTAAAACGTAACTCTGGGTCACGTGTTACATTTCCGACGATTGTTACCGTATTATCAAATGCCATATTTACTCCAATTCAAATTGCTAGTTAAGCGGTTGTGCCTTCTAAAAGACCACGCTTCATACCCTCTTCATCTGGAAGACGAATAATTTTATGTCGAACTATTTCACTTCTATCAGCCAAGCGAAGAAGGCGGTCACTCGAATCAATATTTGCTGCTTGAGTAGCTATCTCAAGGACAACATAAAATCCTTCCCATTTATGGTTGATTCGATAACTAAACTTCCGTCTACCCCACGGCTCTGTATCTTTTGAAGACACAACTTTGCCATTTTCGCTTTCAACAGCTGCAGAAATATTAGATAAGTAGCTTGAAATGGCTTCTTCACTAAGATCGCCATCAAAAATAATCATTAACTCGTAAGCCCGCATGACAGGCAATCACCTCCTATGGTTCCAAACAAACCCTTTGCTTGCTCAGAGCCCCTATTGGGGCAGGGGAAATACATTTTACCCTTGTTAAAGACAAAATGAAGCTAATCCCAACAAGTAAGTTAATAAAGAGTTTTTCCATATCTATAAATACTGCTTAAGAGGTGTGACACAAATAGTTATATTGCGCCATAAAGTCCGAGTTCTTCAGAAGTTTCAGAGCTCAAACAATACGATTCACTCTCTGACGGGAACGAACCACTTTTAACGTCAGTTACAAATTCACGTAATGCGGAAACACCATCTAAATGAAATTGAGCATAGCTACGTACAAATTTTGGAATAATTCTCTTTTCAAAACCTAAAAGATCATGCAAAACAAGCACCTGTCCATCACAATCTGATCCCGCACCTATACCAATTGTCGGTATATCAATAGAAGAAGTAACCATTGAGGCAACTTGAAAAGGAACACCTTCAAGAACAATAGAAAAACAACCAGCATGCTCCAACGCCTTTGCAGCAGAAACTAAATCCAAAGCACCTTTAGTGTCACGTGCTTGCACTTTAAATCCACCCATTGCATTTACTGACTGAGGTGTCAACCCTAGATGTCCCATAACCGGGATTTCAGCAGATAATAAGGCTTCGATCATAGGAATTCGACTTCGTCCACCTTCAAGCTTTACTGCATGTGCGCCCGCTCTGATGAGTTTGGCAGCGTTATTAACTGTCTCTTCAACAGAAATGTGATAACTAAGCCAAGGTAAATCAGCAACAACAAGTGCAGAAGGTTTAGTTCGCGCTACAGCAGCAGTGTGATGAGCAATATCATCAACTGTCACTTGAAGCGTGTCTTCATAACCTAGAACAACCATGGCTAATGAATCACCAACAAGGATCATGTCTACACCTGCTTCATCAACCATTCGTGCACCAGGAGCGTCATAAGCGGTAATCATCACTAAAGGTTTCGCCCCATGAACAACTTTCTGCTCACGAATAGAAGGAACAGTAGATCTAGACACCAAAATTCTCCTTTTCAGTCCAGCGCACGTAGCTGCCGGCAGATATTTAATATTACCAATAAATTAAAATTAAAAGGTTTGATAATTTTAAAATTTATTTCCACCTAAAAATGCACTTCTCACAAGATGATTCCATCCACAATCAGGGCATACCTCGATTACATATGCTGAAAGCTGTGTTTTTCGATCATTAAGTCGTTGAAGTTCTCCCTTCGTGGAGATACATCGACCATGAGCCGGCAACCTTGGACCAAAAACATAAGTTACATAATAAACTTCGCCTGGTTCACAAATAGGACATCCCTCTTCAATAGGAACTCCACAATGAATAGCGTTTCGTTTCAACATGGGTTGAGCATCACACAAATTTTCTCGCTCAATTTTTCCATTTTTCCAATAATCAATAACTGCTTGTCGTGCAAGTCTGTATTCAACATCAGCAGCACGTTCCACAGAAATTAAATCCTCTTTTTCAAGAGCAATGCTGCGATTAGAAAATGAAAACTTTTGTGTCCTTACTGAAGACATAAAAACACATTAGTCATTTAATTGATTAGTAAACCTGCCGGAAATCCATAAAAAATTTATTTTTTCCAGTGTTTCAAAACCATCTTTTTTTCTTCATCAACTGAAATGTCGCCATTGCGAAGACGTGTTTCCTTAAGCCAACTTAAGATTTCACCTACTAATGGGCCAGGTTCTATATGAAGTAAATCCATTAATTCTTGAGCAGTTAATTGGGGTTCAAATGAAATCAAATCTTCCGTTGATCTTAAAATCTCTAATGAACTTAAAAATTCTTTAACATTTGAATTTGAAGCCTGAATGAGATTAATTGAGGTTTCAACACTCAATTGGTTCAAATCAATTAAACGACGAAGCTCTTCATTGGTCCATTTTTCACTTTTTGGACCATTGGAAAGTAAGTTCAAAAAATCAACAATGGTTTCTATCCGACGTTTTTCTTCTCGAGACATCTTTAAACGTTTTAAAGATTCTTTAACTTCCTTTTTTGAAAGTCCTTTAAAAAAAACAGAAAATCTTGTTACAGGGTCATCAGGTGGCAACAATGAAAATATTTTGTCGAAATCTTTATGCTCCAAATTGGATTCGAAAGAAAATATCTTTGGTAATAAATCAACCGTTTCTAAAAACTCAAAACCTTTTGTGGGATTCTCTAAAGAAAGAAGTTTCAAAAACTCTTCTCTTATTCTTTCTGCTGAAACAATCAAAATTCTTTCTGCTAAATCTTTTGCAGTGTCAACAATTTCTTGAACAGGTTGCAAATCATAACCAGCAGAAAATCTTGCTGCTCTTAACATCCTTAAAGGATCGTCGTTAAATGACGCATTAGGAGCTAATGGAGTTCGCAAAATCTTATTCTCTAAATCTGACCTGCCATTAAAGGGATCAAAAAAAATTCCACTATCAACTTCAACAGCCATTGCATTAACTGTGAAATCCCTTCGACTTAGATCATCTTCTAGATTTAATGAAAAGGTGACTGAAGGTTTTCTAGAAGAACTTATATAAGACTCAGATCTATGAGTCGTTATTTCCATTCTTGTTTCACCAACTCTTAAACCAATTGTTCCAAATCGTTCACCTTGCAACCAGACTGCATCGGCCACAGGTTCAACTAATGCTCGAATTTGATCAGGAGTAGCGTTAGTTGTGAGATCTAAATCAGGGCTTTCAATGTTTTGATTAATCAAAACATCGCGTACGACCCCTCCTACTAAAAAAAGCGTATGTTCTTCCCGAAGAAATCTTTCCGTAATAGGATTAACTAAATCTCTTAAACGATCAAAAGTTTCTATCACAAAACCACTCCATGTAGTTGCGCAACTCTATTGACAACTTCTATACCAGGCCCATCTCCAGTCGATGATTCAGGCCGCAAGTCAATACCCATTATGGAAGCAAATGAAGCACTTACGGAATCTGTCAATGCTTGAAGGTTGTAACCACCCTCTAAAAAGAAAATACACCTACTTTTTGGCGCCAAATTAAACAAATTTGCAGTCAAATCAGCAAAGTCACCTGAAGTCAACCCCATATCAGTTAAAGGGTCTTCTCTATGCGCATCAAAACCTGCAGAAACTAATATCCAATCTGGCTGAAAATCTTCTACAAGAGGAACAACAATTTGATCTAATGCTGATCTATATGTACTCCCTGTCGAGCCTGGAGGAAGAGGTATGTTTACTGTAAAACCCTGTCCTTCTAATTCACCCACCTCTTCTTCTGAACCAGTACCTGGGTACAAAGGCCATTGGTGAATTGAAATCATAAGAACACGAGAATCGGAATAAAAAATTTCTTGTGTGCCGTTTCCATGATGAGCATCTATATCAATAACAGCAACTTTTTGACCTTTCGCTATTAAAGACGCTGCGGTAATTGCAACATTATTAATTAGACAAAACCCCATTGAACGATCAGAAGTCGCGTGATGTCCAGGTGGTCTAATCGCACAAAACGCAGTTTCTGCTTTAGTTTGAATTAATGCTTCAACCGCCGCAAGACCTGACCCTGCTGCTAATCGAGCTGCATCCCACGACCCTGCACTGATTCGAGTATCAGGATCCATACGCCCCCCACCCTGTGCATCCAAAGCTTCCAAAGCTTGAATGTGTTCAATTGGATGGCATCTTAAAAGTTCTGTTTCCGTAGCAATTCGAGGTGCAATTCGAACTAAATCCTCTTCTAATAAAAGGTTGTCTAAACCTTTCCATACTGCTTCAAGACGTGCAGGAGATTCAGGATGCTTTTTTCCTGCAACATGTTCAAGAAACCGTTCATCAGTCAAAAACAACAACGCCACTTAAAGAGCGTAGTTCGAAGTTACGTCCATATAAGGGCCTTATAAATAAGTCTTAAGAATTTTTCTCTTACTAAAAGCAGCTAAACGCCATATTCTGTAGGTATTAATAAAAATAGACTCTTTGCAATAAATGGTTTTATTAAAAAATGCTTATACGCGTCGCTTTTTGTATCAACTATTTTTGTTTTCTTTTCGCATGCACAAGCAAATGCACAAGATGAGACAAACCAAGTTTCCTTAATTGAACAACCAATCTGGTCAAAAACTAATACCTCGTTCAAATTAAGACTTTCAATTAATGACCTGCAGGAAGGAGATTTACTTGAGATATCCACACTGGAAAAATTAAATAGAGATTCACTCATAGAAAGTTTTACATCAACAAATTTCAAAACTGAAATAACTTCATTTCAGTTATCTCTAACTCAAGAACAAATTAAAGCTAAAGAAATAAACATCGACGTGACCACAGATCTCAGTTCTAAGAATTCTGTTTTTTCTGAACCTGGAACAGTTCGTCCTTTAGTTATAAAAAGCTTTAAATCAAATCAAGAAAATTCTGAAACATTAATGTTTCCACTTGTACATTTCCTTAAACCTGAAAAAATGGACACTGTTTCTTTCTCATTTATTGCAGAAATAAATGCTGAACCACCACTCCAACATGATGGAACTTACGTTCTTGACAGGCAAGTAATTAATCAGTTAACAAATCTGGTGGAAACACTGAAAAATAATCCTGAAATAAATATGTCAATTAGTTTGCCACCGGCAACCTTGTTAGGTCTTTCTCACTCAACAAATCCAAAAGATGAAATTCTAATCTCAGAGCTCAAACGTTTAGCGAAAACTCAATTACATGTTATTTCTTCACCTTTTGTGACAAGTGATCCCGAGTCGTGGCGATTAATTAAACGCTTTGATACTTATAACGACCTTCTAATAAGAGGAGATCTTCAAATAAATAATCACCTTCAAATACAACCTGATCGTACATTTTCTTTCATCTCAAACAGCGCTGTTATAGAAACTCTTGACTCGTTAAATAAAGTCGGTGTCAAAACTTTTATTACGGAACTTTCCCATATTGATCCTAAACCAAAAAAAGAAAAAGAAGTAAATCCATTAATTACTCTGAAAGGAGAAAATGGGAACATTTTTAGAGTTCTTGTTTTAGATAAAAAAATAAGTTCTTATTTGACTCAATTAACAAACAAAAAATCAAATATGCAATTTCTACTCGCTGATCTTTCTTTACTAGCGCTGGACGAAACTAAAAAAGAAAAAAATATCATAGTAAGAATTCCTACTGGCCTATCTAAAAATATGCTGAACCAAGTTTTTACAACTATAAAAGACTTTCCTTATTTAGATATAAAACCACTTCCCGATCTTGTTGAGCAAATGAAACAAGACCAAGAAATAGACAAAACCAAATACATTCTTTGGAATAAATCACCACAAGATATTTCTAGTAGAGGTCCAAATCAGAACCTTGCGAAAGCAGCAATCAACGCTTACTCAGAAGTAATAGGTAAACCTCATCCAAATACTTCTTTTCTTTATGAACTTCTCGACACAACTTCTGCTAATGAATTAAGCGAAAATGAGGCATCTAAGTACTTCACGACTATTTATGAGGAAATCGTCAAAGTAATTGACGGGTTTACAAGCCCTCAAGACCAAAACGTTCGACTTACAACTAGAAAAGCAGAACTTCCTTTCACACTCCAAAACAACTTAAATCATGAAGCGAACGTGGTGCTAATACTTCAGAGTGATGGACGTATTAGTTTTCCTGAGGGCCAAACATTAGAAGTGAAACTAAATCCTGGGACAAATAAGATAAAAATACCTGTCAGTTCTCGTACATCTGGAGATTCTCAAATCCGTGTAGGTATTAGATCTCCAGATAAAGAACACCTATTGCAGTTAGACTCGAATTCACTTTTAATAAGAACAACTCGCCTATCAGGTGTGGGAATCCTACTTTTTGTTGGTGCTGTTTTTTTCCTCACATTCTGGTGGTTGCGTTCCCGACGGCTACGATCCATCCATAGGCAGGAGGAAATATGAAAATCCGAATTGTTACAGATAGTGGAAGTGATCTTTCTGATGAAGAGGCTTCAGAATTGGGAATATCAATAGTCCCATTAAGCATTAGATTTGGTGAAGAGGAATTAATTGACCGTGTTGAACTTGGAGCAGACGAGTTCTACGAACGAATGAATAATAGTGAAGATGTTCCCCAAACTGCCGCACCTTCGCCTGGTGCATTCAAAACAGCTTTTGAAGAATGCTTTGAAAAAGGAGCTGAAACTGTCATTTGTATAAATATGTCAAGTGAACTTTCTGCAACAATCCAAGCAGCAGAAACAGGAGCACGTGAATTAGGTGACAAAGATATACGTATCTTTGACAGTAAATCTGTAACAGGCGGATTGGGTACAATGGTTTTAAAGGCTGCAAAAGCTTCCCAAGACAATCACTCAGCTGATGAGATACTCACACTTCTAAATGATTTACGTTTAAAAACACGTGTATACGCAGCTATAGATACTTTAGAAAATCTTAAAAAAGGTGGAAGAATCGGTAATGCCCAAGCCTTACTTGGAAGCATGCTTTCGATAAAACCACTTATCGATGTTAGTAGTGGAATAGTTGAAGAAGCTGGAAGACAAAGAACAAGAAAAAAATCCCTTTTGTGGCTTCGCGATAAATTGTCCGAGTTTGAAGGAAATATAGAAAATCTGGTTGTAATGCATGCCAGAGCTGAAGACCTAGACGAATTTCTTAATACTCTTGAAGGCCTAATCGATCAAACAACAATACGTGTAAGTGCACTTGGCCCAGTTGTAGCCAGTCATGGTGGGCCGGGTGTAATAGGTATTTGTTTTACCTTAAAAAACTAATTACATGAAAACTAATAAGAAAAATGAAAATTGGGCTGCTTCAATTACAAACAAATTCATTAAAACAGTCTCACAATTTCGTTCATTCACAACTGACCCAATAATTTCCTCTTCCAAATGGATTATTTATGGACTGGCAGTCTTACTTTGTGTGTTTACAGCTTTAATTCTCGTCGGCATTGCCATTTTTAAAATTGTTGACCAATCAATACCTGGAGGATCTTGGTTAGCATTTATTTTATTAGGTTTATTTTCTTGTTCTTTAGGTCTTCTCATACTAAAAAGGCGAAAGTGAAAAACAGTAATAATTCGGTTAATTGGAAAACAGATGTCAGATAGCCACCAAACAGTAGTAATAATAGGATCCGGTCCTGCAGGTTTAACTGCTGCTATCTATACAGCACGCGCTGAATTAAATCCTTTAGTTATAGAAGGAGAACCATCCTCCACTGGAGATCAGCCAGGTGGACAATTAATGCTTACAACTGAAGTTGAAAATTTCCCTGGCTTTCCTGAAGGTATCTTGGGTCCACAATTAATGGCTGATATGAAAGCCCAAGCAGAAAAGTTCGGTGCCACTTTTTCGACAAGAAAAGTTACCAAAGTAGATTTAACAACAAAACCTTTTGAAATCTGGATAGGTAATCCTGATGAAAATTCACCAACACATACTGCTGACGCAGTAATTATTTCAACAGGAGCTCAATCAGTGATGCTAGAAGTTGAAGGTGAAAAAAGACTATTAGGACATGGACTGTCAACATGTGCCACTTGCGACGGCTTCTTTTTCAAAGATAAAAAAATTGCTGTTGTTGGTGGAGGTGACTCCGCAATTGAAGAGGCTACTTTCTTAACAAAATTTGCCTCTGAAGTAACAGTTATCCATAGAAGAGATGAATTACGAGCTTCAAAAATCATGCAAAAAAGAGCTCATGAAAATCCTAAAATAAATTTCTTATGGGATTCTGAGGTGACAGAAATACTTGGTTCAAGTTCAGTTGAAGCCGTAAAAATTAGAAATACAAAAACCCTTGAAGAAACAGAGCTTGATTTAGAAGGAATCTTTATTGCTATAGGTCATAAACCGAACACTTCACTTTTCATAGACAAACTTTCAATAGATAACTTGGGGTATATAAAGACAGAACCCCAAAGCACAAAAACAAATATTGAAGGTGTTTTCGCTTGCGGTGATGTACAGGACCACAAATATAGACAAGCAATTACTGCGGCTGGATCAGGATGCATGGCAGCAATTGACGCAGAACATTGGTTAGAAAACCATCAAAGTTGATATAAACAAAAAAATTCTGAAGGTGTTCTGCATTAAGCATCTATAAGGTGTAAAAATCCTTAAGTAACTAACTAATAATGGAGAGAATAATGAGTGGGGCTATCACAAATCTGTCAACAGAAAATTTTGAAAGTGAAATTAATTCAGCAAATCAACCAATCCTTGTAGATTTTTGGGCCGAATGGTGTGGCCCCTGCAAAATGATTGCACCCATTTTGGAAGAAATTGCTGATGAGCAAGAAGGTGTAATAAAAATAGCAAAAGTAGATGTTGATAATGCGCCCGAATTAGCTCAAAAATTTGAAATAATGAGCATCCCCACTTTGATTGTTTTCAACGATGGAGAGCCTGCAAAACGTTTAGTTGGTGCCCAAGGAAAAAATCAACTACTAGATGCTTTGTCAGAGTTTATTTAGCAAAATTAAATCAAGAAAAATGCTGTGCAAAACAAAAACGCTTTAGAAATTGGGGACACTGGAGACAACGTTCATTCTCTACAAATCCGCCTATCTAATTTAGGTTTTTTAATTAACAGCTTTGAAGTAAATAAAAAAGAATTTGGCCCTGACACACGAGAGAAATTAAAAGACTTCCAAAAATTTAGAGGTCTTAAAACAAGCGGTATTTTAGATGAAACTACAAAAGCAGTTTTATTAGAAGCAGCATTCAAATTAGGTAATAGGCAGCTATATCTCCAATCTCCAATGCTTAAAGGAGATGATGTATTTGAATTGCAAACACAATTAGGAAAATTAGGTTTTGATGTCGGACGGGTCGATGGAATTTTTGGACCTGACACAGTTAACGCCTTAATTGATTTTCAAAAAAATTTCGGCCTTATAGAAGATGGTATTGCTGGTCATGAAACAGTTCGAAATCTTCAAAATATAAAACATCGTGAAACCTCTGGTACACAAATTTCTAAAATTAAGGAAATTGAAAATTTAAGAATTCAAAGCAGTGAATTAAAATCCCGTCACCTGGTTGTAGGCCACTTTGGCAATAGCGCAACTCTCGCAAATGCAACAGCTCGAATGCTTCGTCAAAAAGGAGCAAAAGTAATTGACTTAAATAATCCAGATGAAGACATACAAGCTAAAACCGCGAATGGCTTTGAAGCTGAAATGTACATAGGACTACACATTGAGAATGATTCTTATTGCACGATCAGTTATTTCAAAACAAAAAATTCCCAAAGTGAAGGCGGTTTTCGCTTAGCCACACAATGTTCAAAAGCAATTACAAAAATTGTGGACGTTAAGCCATCAACAACTGGAATGCAATTACCAATACTTAGGGCGACTAAAATGCCAGCTGTCCTATGTGCTCTCGGACCTCCTGGAGAAGTCGTGGAAAAGACAAACGAAATAGCTGCAGGGTTAACTGAAGCTATTTCAAACTGGTTCAAGGATCCTTTAGAGTTTGCTGAATAAATATAAATAAAAAATTATATTTATTCTAAAATATTAAAAATCCTTTGCAAATCATCAGGATCAGCAAATTCAATTACCAGTCGTCCCTTCTTTCCCCTTGAAACAACAGAAACCTTGGTATTAAATCTTTCCGACAAAACTTTTTCTACTTCAAGATAAGCGGCTTCTTTAACTGAAGTTCCAAAAATTACTTTCTCTTTATTTGTATAATTACTTTCATCTTGTAAATCATTAACTATCGATTCAAGTTGACGTACTGAAAGAGCCTCTGAAACTATCCTTGATACTAGTTTTTCTTGGATTTTTCTATCGGTTACACCAGCTAAACACCGGGCATGACCAGCACTTAGAGCACCATCCATTATCAATCTTTGAATATCAGATGAAAGGTGTAAAAGCCGCAAAGCATTAGCAACAGCTGGGCGACTTCTTCCTACCCTTTCAGCAACTTGCTGTTGAGTCATACTAAATTCGTCTATAAGGCGATGATATGCAACAGCCTCATCGATTGGATTTAAATCTTCACGATGAAGATTTTCTATAATTGCCTGCTCAAAAGACTCAACGTCTTGAACTCTTCTAACAACAGCTGGTATCGAGGATAATCCAGCCCTTCTTGCAGCCAACCATCTTCTTTCACCAGCGATTAATTCATAGCGACCATTTTGTTCACGTAATAAAATTGGTTGAAGAACACCAACTTCTTGAATCGATATGGTTAATTCAGATAATTTCTCATCATCAAAAACAGTTCTAGGTTGATAAGGGTTTCTTTCTATATCAGCTAAAGAAACTTGTCTTAATTCACTTCCAGGTGTCATTAATACATCTTGTTCAGATTTGTTTTTGTCAACTAAATCTGGTTCTTGATTACTTACATAATCAGGAATTAACGCTGATAAACCTTTACCTAAACCAGTTTTTTTACTCATTTAAAACCTCCCTTGCTAACTCCTTATAAGCAACTGCACCCCGTGAAGTTGGGTCAAACACTGTTATTGGCTGACCATAAGACGGGGCTTCAGAAAGACGAACCGACCTAGGGATTATCTGATTACAAACACGTTCACCAAAATATTCTCTAACTTCATCAGCGACTTGTTTTGAAATTTTTGTACGCGAGTCGTACATAACTAAAACAATTTTTGATATTTGTAATTCAGGATTTAAATTTGATTTAACCAAATCAACATTCCCTACCAGTTGCCCTAAACCTTCTAACGCATAATATTCACATTGAATTGGAACTATCACTTCATTTGCAAAACACAGTGCATTCACAGTTAAAAGGCCAAGAGCTGGAGGACAATCAATAAGAATAAAGTCATAATCACTAACAACTTCATCCAATGCACGGGTAAGCCTCTGCTCTCTACTGAAGGCAGTTACAAGTTCTATTTCAGCTCCCGCTAACTCTAAACTGGAAGGTAATAAATGGAGATTTTTTATACCAACACTGATAATCGTTTCAGAAGCAGTGTTTTCTTCAATAATCACCTGATATATCGAGGAATTTAATTCTTTCGTTGAAACACCTAAACCTGTTGTTGTGTTTGATTGAGGATCTAAATCTATAATTAGGACTTTTTTGCCACTTTCAGCAATAGCTGCACCAAGGTTTATTGTTGTGGTGGTTTTACCCACACCACCTTTTTGATTAGCAATAGCAATAATTCTTGGACTTTTTTTGTCGGGTGCTTGACCATCACCTAGAGAAATAATTGACATTGACCACACATTACCTAATAACTTAAAACAAACAAGCACCCTAGAAAATTAGTGTTTCACGTGAAACACTAAAAACAACTACTAAAAAAGAGGGTTTTTCGTAATCTTATTAAATCTACGGGGATAGATTTCAGGACATTTAGCAACACAAACAAATGATCTATAACCTGCTAAACCTGTGTGCCATTGTTCTTTCTGTTTTAAACCAAGATCTACCAAACCTTCTATAGGCCATCTATCTTGGTTATCAGTTGGGTTATTGAAGGGTGGTTCACTAACTATAAATAAACCACCTTCTCTTAATAAAGGACCCGCACATTCCGCTGTAATCGCCGGAGAGGCAAAGCTTCTAGCTGTAACAAGTTTAGCTTTTCCCCTATAATCACCTAGGCTTAATTCTTCAGCCGAACACTCAACAACTTCAACCTTCTCATTCAAATCCAGGTCAGAAATAGCTTTTTTTAAAAAAGCACACCTTCTTTCACTACGATCAGTTAATAACCAGAAGCAGTCAGTAAAAGTAGCCAAAACCAAACCAGGTAAACCTCCGCCAGTGCCCAAATCAATAGCTAAGTCTTTCTTTTCAAAGCTTTTAAGAAAAGAAGAGTTTTCTTTTGAAAATAAATAGCCTTTACTGTGATTGATCCCATCTTTTGCGGCGTTATTAGTTAAAAAACCTTCAGAAATAGCTAAATCAAGAATTTTTAGAAGTTTTTGAAACGTTATATCACTACGTTTCATCAACAGTTATTACGACATGGCGATCGTAATCTGAGCCTTCCGAACGTGTTGTAACACCCTCTATGTCAGAAACTGCATCGTGAACAACTTTTCTATCAGAAGCATTCATAGGATCAAGGGCTACTGAATTTCCTTCTTCTATAACCTCATTTGCTTGATTTACTGCAAATTCAGCCAAAAATGTCCTCCGTCTTTCCCTATAACCCCCAATATCTACAGTTAATTTACCTTCCGCTTCACCATCTGAAAGACGTTGAATCATAGTGTGTGCAAGTTGAGTAATTGCACGAACCGTTTCTCCCCTGGGCCCTATAGCTAACCCAAGATTTAATCCTTGCGCCTGAACAACAGCTCGGTTGTCTTCTATAGAGCTAACAACACGCGCCTGTAAATCCATTCTTTCAAGAAGACCAGACACAAAGTCTTCTGTTATTTCAGCTTGTTCTTCAAGATTCATCTTATTTTTTTCCACAGTCTCTTCGCCTCTACTACGAGCACTAGAATCTGTTTTAGAACTCCCTTTCTTAGTGGATTTGATATCAGTATCGCGCTTTTTTCTTGTGTTTGCCGCATTCTTATCAGTTTTATTATTATTTACATTTTTTTTGTTATTTTCTCTTGGATTATCCTTTTTTACATTTTTTGAAGGTTTATTATTCTTAACTTTCTCTGGAGCATTATTATTCTTTGCGCTCCTACCTTGTTTTTTGTTTCGGGGTCGGCGATCAAATTTAGGTCTTGTATTTAATGGTTTTACTCTGGCACGTAACCGAGCTTCTTTTCTTTTTAGACGAAATAAAGAATTGCTTCCTTCCTCGATAATCTCAAACTGCATATCATCTTCTGCAATACCCAGACGATCTAATGCTCGATCTTTCGCCTCATCAACGGTGGACCCCGTTGTTTCGATCCACTCCATAATTATTTCCTTTTCTTTTTCTTACGTTTTTTCTGACTTCTAGGCACATTCGTACCTGAAGGTGTGATTCTTCCTGTATTTACTGATTTTTCAATAGGTGAATCAACATCGCTTTTTTCTTTACGTTTTTCCTTTTTACTTGATTTGACAGTCTTTTTTTCATTTAAATGAGAACTGTTCTCATTACTTCCAGCAGTAGTTCTTTTTCTTTTAGCTTCTGTGGAAGAAGTTGGATTTGTAGGGGTATTACCTTTCTTTTTTGCTTTCTGTGTGTGTTGTTTTATCTCAGATTTTTCAATTTTTTCTGGTGATGCAGGTGGGGCACTTACTACAGCACTTTCTTTAGTTGCATTTTCACCATAAAACTTTCTAGTTATATAACCCTGTTGAGTAATTCTGTACAAATTAGAAATAACAAAATAAACAACAAGAGCCGCATCAAAACTAAATGAGATAACAGGTAAGAAAAATGGCATTACTTTGAAAATCATCTGCTGTTGAGGACTGATAGCAGCTTGTTGATTTCTTCCACGTATTTGTTTTTGTTGATACCACGAAGAAGCAAAAACTAATAAAATTAAAATGAAATAAGGAACTGAAGTAATAAAACCGTCAGAAAGCGCATCGCTCGCCGATCTAGCAAGATCCACTCCCCAGGAAACCATTTCTTTCTCTTGGCTTAAATCATTAAATAAAGCACTTTGATGATCTATGTAGTCAGGATAAAAAACTTCTAGACGATCAGGAGGAACAGAAATTTCTTGATTAAATCTCCCAGCTATCCATCCTGCATGTTCACCAATATTAGAAATACGTCTAGTTAATCCACGAATAACGTTATATAAAACAAGAAAAACTGGTGCTTGAACAAAAAGTGGTAAGCAACCTGAAAGAGGATTTACATTATTAGCTGTATAAAAAGCCATAACCTCCTTATTCATTCTTTCTTTATCGTTTTTATACTTATTTTGGATCTTTTTTAACTCTGGCTGAACATGTTGAATCTTGATCATTGAACGAGTCTGTTTCAACGTCAAAGGAGTGAGAATCACCATTATTAAAAGTGTTAAAAGTGTTATGGACATGCCATATGAAGGCCAAAAGTCATAAAACCAAGACAATAAATTCGCTAATAAATCAAACATTTATTCGCCTTTTGTTTTCAGGAACAGGATCTAAACCATGACCACCCCACGGATTACATCTAGAAATTCTTTTAATTGTTAGAAAAAACCCTTTAAAAAAGCCTTGTTTTTCAAAAGATTCGATTGCATAACTTGAACATGACGGAAAAAACCTGCATGTACTTGGTTTTCCCGAAAAAAGTGATTGGTACACACCAATTATTGAAACCAGTGTTTTAATAACAAAATTTCTGTTCTTGGTTTCAAGATTTTTTGAGGAAGAGGAATAAATAGACAAATTAATCATTATCTTTTCTTAAATCTTCAATAATGTTTTCTAAATTTTCCGTTAAAAAAGTAAAACTTTTATTATTAACCCCAGGAAAAACTCTTATTAAATAGTCACCGTTTGGAACTAATTTATTTTTTGTAATCATTTTTGCAAAAGCCTCTCGAAGTCTCCGTTTAATACGGTTTCTAACAACAGCACCGCCCACAGATCTCCCTACAGCAAATGCGACTCTAATACCATCTGAAAAATTGTCAGATGGACTGAAAACAACGCTCAAAAACCCTCGTTTTACTGTTTTTCCATTAACACGAAGATTGTTGAAGTCGCGCTTGTAGTGCAAACGACCTATCAAGCTGAAAGCCGAGCTCGACCTTTCTGCCGACGGGCTTTAAGAACAGCCCTTCCTGCTCGTGTTTGCATTCTGTGGCGGAAACCGTGTTTTCTTGATCTCCGTCTATTATTTGGTTGAAAAGTTCTTTTCATTAAATTTAACTCCTGTATAAACCCACATTTAGTCGAAAAATATGCAAGTTGTAACAAATAAAAATCTTTTATTTTTTTAGCAATAACTGTCTATCTCGCGTTTAATAAACAGTACAACTATTGATCGTATGGCAGAGCACACGAGACACCAACCGAATAGTTAATTAATGCATAAGTAAAAAATGTGCTGTGTAAAAACAACACCCTTTATACACAGAAAATAATCAAATCTGAAATAGCACACAAAACATTAATTAAACGCCCACCTTGACTCCAATGGCCTATCTAATGCTACGTTTCTGCACTTAGCAGCGCGAAAGAAAATGTTATTAGAAATTAAATTTTTTTATATTTCTTTCCACACAAGAATCCACACCTGTGGATAATGAAGAGGAGAAGTTTTGGAAGAAATTATCGAAGAAAATGCAACATTTTTGTGGGAATCTTGCGCAACAGCAATCAAATCTCAAGTGTCTGAAGTTGTTTGGCAAGTTACCTTTAGCTCTGTAATACCAATTGAAATAAAAAATGATCAACTTGTTCTTCAGGTGCCAAGCACTGTGGTTAGAGACCGCATCGAAGGAAGATATAAAAAACTAGTTTCAGAAACACTTTCTGAAATAAGCGATGATCAATTTAATATTGCAGTCAATGTTGTAACAGAACCTATTTCTCAAAACTTAGAAGAGTTTGATGCAAAAGAAGAAACTGATGACGGTTTTGTATTACAAAAAATTGAAGAGTTTGAAGACGATTTAATAATTAGAAACCTGGAAGAAAAAGAGGACAGCAAGCTTGTTAATAATGTTTCTTTAACTCGGGAAATTGAAACAGACACCGCAGGAACAAAAACTTTTAAATACACGTTTAATGATTTTGTTATAGGTTCGTCTAACAGGTTTGCGCATGCAGCAGCTTTAGCGGTAGCCGAGACCCCCGGACGTTCTTATAA
>Ga0206679_10001641_pt1 | contig 18397 bp, 12 predicted proteins | sample M110012015metaG_FD_155464 | JGI IMG/M metagenome (GOLD analysis project Ga0206679, IMG submission 155464) | Ammonia-oxidizing marine archaeal communities from Monterey Bay, California, United States - M1 100m 12015 | ecosystem: Environmental > Aquatic > Marine > Intertidal zone | place: USA... | reverse complement strand
ATCAATATCGGCGCCGATGATCGAACCAACAGTATCATCATGAGTGGTCATCCTGATTCGGTAGACTTGGCGGAGCGCCTGATAGTGGATCTCGACAAGGACGTGGAGAACTTTGTGACCGACGTGAAGGTTTATCGCCTGAAACACGCGTCTACCGACCAGATTGTGCCTATGCTGCAGTCGGTCTTTAGGGAGAACTCCAGCGAGCCCTCGCTTGAGGGGATCAGTCGGCAGGTGACCCGTTTGCGGCTGCATCTTGAGGACGAAAATATCAAAGTTTCGGAGGCGCCAGCCACCCGGGACGCACTGACAATCCAGGGAGATGAATCCTCCAACACAATTATTGTCGCTGCGCGCTCCGATCTTCTGCCCTTGATCGAGGAGGTGATAAAGACATTGGATATCCCCGCAGTGGGGGGTATGGAGTCAATCCAGATTTATCCCCTCGAGCATGCCAATGCAGCCACGATCGAGAACGTTATCCAAAATCTTTTTGAAGGACCATCGAGAGGGCAGGTGCGGCCCGAGGATCGACCAAACATTGTGGTGGATTCCCGGACCAACGCCCTGATCATTGCTGCTTCCCAAAAGACGTTGGCCATCGTCAATAGCTTGATCATGCGTTTGGATCAGAAACCCGAAACCCCCGGAATTTTGATTGAGGTATTGCCGCTTAAACATAATGACGCTTCGCAGGTTGCCGGCATGATTAACGATGTCTTTAGTGCGCGCCGGCGCAATATCCAATCGCCAGGGCAAACGTCCCAGCCACAGGAACGCGTTAATGTTGAGGCGGATGGTTTGACCAATTCGCTCATTATCACTGCCAGCAAAGAAAACGTCGGATTGATTCGTGAGTTGGTCACAAAGGTGGATTTGGAACCCACGGCTGAAACAAGTCAATTAACGATTATTCCGCTTGAGTACGCCGACGCGCAGCGAGCGGCGTCCATGTTGCGCTCTCTTATAGAACAAGGGTTATACCGCCCGGGCATCTCGCGATCTGGACCAGCCCGTGCCAGCCGTGAGAGTATCGCCATCTCTGTGGATCATGCCACAAACACGCTGATCATTTCGGCTAGCCCAGAAAACCTTGCCGTGGTGCGGGAGGTGGTGGCTCAGATCGATACAGAGAATTATGCCAAGACTGGATCGTTGAAGATTTATGAATTGAAGCATGCATCGGCGCCGCGCCTTGCAACAACGCTTGAGTCATTCTTTAAATCCAAGCGGGCAGCTGAAGCTTCGTTGGGTGAACCGGATGCGATTGTGCCCATCGCGGTCACTCCAGATGAACGAACCAACACGCTGTTGGTAACCGGTGGCAAGGAGAGTTTTGCAATCATAGACGAATTGCTAGCCAAGCTCGACGGCGATGCCGTTGTGGCGCAGAACAAGTTCGAAGTGTTTCCGTTGAAGAACGGCTCGGCGGCTAAGTTAAAGACGATGCTTGATCGCCTGTTCACCGGCCGCACCACGCCTCCGGGCGGGCAAACTCCACAATCGGTGACGATCATCGCCGACCCGATTTCAAACTCGCTGATTGTCGGTGCGGCGACCGAGGATTTGCCAATGGTTAGGGACCTGGTCGAGCGGTTGGATGCAGAGCAAACCAGCCCGAACATCAATGTGGCGGTGTTCCCGTTGGTCAAGGCCAACGCGACGAGCGTATCGCAGATCATCCAGAATCTATACCGAGATACAGGCACCACTGTCGGTCCGTCGGTTGCGATTAATGTGGATGACCGCATCAACGCGTTGGTGGTTTCCGCGGGCGAGAACGACCTTAAACGCATCGAGGAATTGGCTAAGCAGTTGGACACAGATGAGATCAAGAGGGTTTCAGAGATTCGGGTATTCGGGTTGAAGCATGCCAGCGCGACCAACCTTGCCCTGCTGTTGAACACGGCGCTGAACACCAAGCCGGAGAGCCTGACATCGCAGAGCGCGGACAGACAGGAGTTGCTGCAGTTCATCACCCGCACTGAAGCGGAAAACGAACTGATTACCACCGGTCTCAAGGAAGGGGTATTAATCACTCCTGATCCTCGCACCAACTCACTGGTCGTCTCTGCGCCGGTGGATAATATGCCCCTTATTGAGCAGATCATCGCCAAGCTTGATTCCAGTTCACCACAGATAGCACAGATTAAGGTCTTTAAGTTGCTTAATGCCGATGCCCGTCAGATGGCAGATGTGTTGTCAAACTTGTTCCAGTTACAGGCCGCGGGTGGGCAGACTAATACGCGTACCATTCGCTATAGTTTGGTTATGCCCGTTAATGCGGAAGCAAGGAATGTGGATGGTGAACCGACCATCGGCACCGCCGAGCAGAACGCACTAACAGTGACTGTCGACATTCGAACGAACAGCCTGCTTGTTGGCGGTTCGGAGCATTATGTTGCCTTATCCAGTCAGATTATTGAGGAATTAGATTCAAGCCCAGCGCAGGAGAGAATCACCAAGGTTTACCGTCTTAAAAATTCCCAGGCAGAAGCCCTTGCCGTCGCGTTGCAGGCTTTTCTAGATCAGGCACAACAGAGGGTGACATCAATCTTGGGCCAGGAGGCTGTGGGCGCTGCTCAAGGCCTCTTGGATGAGGAGGTTGCGATTGTGGCCGAGCCTGTCAATAACGCGTTGTTGGTTTCAGCCAGTCCCCGCTATTTTAATCAGGTTGAGGCGATGATTGAGGAATTGGACCAAGCTCAAAGGCAGGTTCTGATTCAGGTTTTGCTTGCGGAGATAACCCTTGATGGCAGTACGGAATGGGGTATGCAATGGGAGACAGACCTGGATTTAAAGGCTCAGGACATCCCCGTCGATTCGGCAGATATTAATTCGCTTGGCGGAATACCGGGCGGCCTGCAAGAAAAAACCAAGTCCACTGTTGGAGCCATAGGAGGGTTGACTGCGACCCTGACCGGAGATAATTGGGGTTTTATCCTCAAGGCCATGCAAAGTGATGGGCGGCTGGAAATTTTGAGTCGCCCGCAGATTCTGGCAGCTGATAATCAGCCGGCCACTCTTGATATTGGGCAAAGAGTGCCGATTGTCACTGGTAGTCGTGTTACTGAAAGAGGGGATTCGATCAATACATTTGACTACCAACAGGTTGGTATTCAGTTGGAAGTAACGCCTCGAATCAACCCCGATGGAATTGTTAAAATGGATGTGTCTCCAACCATCAGCGCACTGGCATCTTCTAGTGTTGAGATTTCATCAGGTTTCACAGTGCCCATCATCAATAGTCGCAGTGCGAGCACTGCCGTGAGTGTTCAGGATGGCCAAACGATTGTGATCGGCGGGTTGATCAGCACGGAGGACAACGAGCGGGTAACAAAAATTCCGTTGTTGGGTGATATTCCCTACATTGGGGCTGCCTTCAGGAGGACAAAGCAAACCCGTGTTCGAACTGAACTTCTGATAATTTTGACACCACACGTAATCAATGAACCAACCGATATCGAAAAGTTCAGTCGGGAGAATATTGAAGCTTCCAATATCTTCGAACAGTTTGAAGCCACTGAAACCCCGCGGAACAAAACCCAGCGGCGCATCCTTGAGAGCATTAAGCCCAAGGCCCGTGAGGAGAAGGGGATTGATGTACCCCGGCCAGCCAAGAAGAAGCCTCTGCCATCAAAGATATAATGTGCGGTGACAGGAGGAAAAAACCATCTGTTTGTATTAGTGTAGGGTTGGTTCTTTGCCTGGCTTGGGTTGGTTTCGCCGGGATTGGCTGCCGAACAGGGATCCCCGGTGGAGGACGGCCCAGCGCCAAGGTGTTTAATCCGGGTAAAGGGCCAGTTAATTCCATCCGACTTTTCACTTTACCAGTGCTGTTTAATCTTGATGGAGAACCAGGCCCCGATGCATTTAAGGCCCGAGTTTATGCTATAAGGGACTCTGCCCCAAAGCCGGTGCCGATTACGGAGGGAGCCTTGGAAATTATCATTTTTGATGGGGCTTCAAACCTTAATCAGCAGGTTTCCCCACGCCAGTCCTGGTCGTTTTCAGGAGCGGATTTGGATCGCTACAGGATCCAGACAAGCATCGGCTTTAGCTACGATTTTACCTTGGAGATCGATAAGTCCAAGCCACTGCCCAGCAAGGTGTCCATAGGGGCGAAGTTCACTCTACCAGATGGAACTTCAATATTTGCGAGGCCAGTAAGTATTTCCGTTGAACCTTAATCATGTAACAGGATTTGGCAGGTTGCTGGGCAAAACTAATCGCTCCGGTTTTTACCTTGCCCAAGCGACCATGCACGCTTGCGATTTTCAGTCAATGGGCTTGAATATCGCCCCAGCAGGATCAGGCCGATAGCAAGCAATGAGCAGTTACTCACAGGTTTTAATGGAGAAAGGGTTGGTGTCCTTGGAGGACATAGATGCCGCTGAGCGAATGCGCGAGGAGCAGGGGCTACGCTTGGACCAAGCTTTGATTCAAAACGGTGCGATTACTGAGCAGGCATTTCTTGAGGTAATGGGGGAGCGGCTTGACTTCGACGTGATCGACCTGCCCGGTGCGGCCATCGAGGCAGATGCCATCCAGATGCTGCCGTCGCGTTTTGTTTATCGCAATCATCTTGCCCCTATTGCTCGAGAAAACGGCACACTTAAGGTGGCCACCAGTGACCCGTTCAACCTTTATGTGTTCGACGAGATCAAGTTGTTGACTGGGCTGGAAGTGCGCCCGGTGCTTGCTCCACGTGATGAGATCGACAAGGTCATCAAGGATCACTACGGCGTAGGTGGCGACACGATCGAGGAGATGGCAGGGGGGGATGATCTTTCCCTCGGCGGTTCGGAGGACGACAACCAGGATCTCTTGCAAATGGCGCAGGAGGCCAGTGTTATAAAGTTGGTCAATGAGATCATCCTTGAGGCGATCAACGAGAGGGCAAGCGACATCCATATCGAGCCATTTGAGCGGGCGCTCTCCATTCGCTATCGCATCGACGGAGTATTGCAGGAGGCTGCTGTCCCACCCCAGATTAACCGCTTCAAGGCCGCGATCATCAGTCGCGTCAAGATTCTCTCGAACATGAACATCGCCGAGCGGCGGCTACCACAGGACGGCCGAATTAAGTTCACGGTAGGAAGCCGGCAGGTGGACGTGCGTGTGAGTGTGATCCCAATGATTTTTGGCGAAGGCGTTGTAATGCGAATCCTTGACAAGGCGACCGTCCTTTACAGTCTGCCGGAGTTGGGACTGGACGAGGAAACGTTTGATCAATTCCAGACGCTCATCGTCAAGCCGCACGGCATTCTGCTCGTCACCGGCCCGACCGGCAGCGGTAAAACGACCACGCTTTACGCCGCGCTCAACGCCATCGTTGGTACGGAGAAGAAAGTGATCACCACCGAGGATCCGGTGGAGTACAACCTTGATGGAGTGAACCAGATACCGGTCGATCACAAGGTTGGCATGTCATTCGCCATTGGCCTTCGCGCCATTCTGCGTCACGATCCAGACGTGGTAATGATCGGCGAAATCCGGGACCTTGAGACTGCGCAGGCGGCCATTCAGGCTTCGCTGACAGGTCACCTGGTTTTGTCAACATTACATACCAATGACGCGGCTTCGGCAGCGACACGGTTGATCGACATGGGCGTCGAGCCGTTTCTTGTCAGTAGTACTCTCAGCGGAGTGATGGCGCAGCGCCTGGTACGCGTGATCTGTCACGACTGCAAAACTGAGCAGAACCCCCGTGAAGTCAAGCTTCCCAAGGCTGCCAATTTTTCGAAGAGTGACAAGCTGTTTCACGGCAGCGGTTGTCGCCAATGTCGGAATAGTGGGTATCGCGGTCGTACGGGTCTTTACGAATTAATGATGATGAATGAGGAGTTGGGCGAGAAAATCATCCAGCGGGTTGCAGCCAGTGAGTTGGTGCGGACTGGACGTGCCAATGGCATGCGTTTGCTCAGCGAAGATGGATGGCTCAAGGTAAAGCGAGGGGATACCACTCTCGCGGAAGTCATGCGCGTGACCGCGGCATAGCCTAATTGTCATGCCCAAGTTTCAGTATAAGGCAAGAAACTTAAGCGGTGAAAAAGTCGCCGGTCTTATTGAGGCCGATGCAGAGGGGGCCGCCATCCAGTCGCTGGAGCGGAGGGAGCTTTATCCCATCGACATCTGGAACACCGAGGACAAAGGCAACAATAAATCATTTCGTGGCCGAATCTCGAACAGGGACCTTGGTGTTATGTACGGGCAGTTATCCGATCTGCTTGGCTCCGGTGTGCCGCTGCTGCGGGCACTCAAGTCGATCGTCAAGTCCACAGTTAATAAACGTCTTGCAGGAGTGTTGGGTGATATTCACAACTCTGTGGCGGACGGCAAGTCGCTGTACGAATCGATGGCTGAGCACCATAGTGTTTTCCCCGCCCTGCATACCGTCATGGTGCAGGCCGGCGAGCGAGCCAGCTTCATTGAGGAGGTGCTGGAAAGTCTGTCTGTTTTCCTCGAGCGGCTCGACGAACTACGGGGCAAAGTGCTCGGAGCGCTCATCTATCCGGTTATGCTCGTGATGCTGGGCGGCACGGTGATGGTGGCCGCGCTGGTTTTGTTTGTGCCTAAGTTCGAGCCGATGCTTGCTGGGATTGAAAAGCCAATGCCGACCGAGGTTATCTTCTTTCTCAGCGAGAGCATTCGGGAGTATTGGGTGATTATTGCGGCTGTCATCGGGGGACTGATCGCGTTCTTTTGGAGCGCCCTACAGAGCCAGTCAAGCAAGCAAGCGATGGAGCGGTGGCGACTCAAGATCCCAGTAGCCGGCACAGCCATGCGCATGGTTGCGATCACCCGGTTTTGCCGAATCCTCGGCACAATGCTGGCCAACGGCGTGCCGATCCTGCAAGCCTTGGCCATCAGTCGCGACGCGACCGGTTCGGCACTGCTAGCGGAGAATATCAACGATGCCATCAAAAACGTCCGAGCCGGCGAGTCACTCACCGAGCCACTTAAGGCTGGTGGCCTTTTCCCTGAGCAGGTGCTTGCGATGATTTCCGTTGCCGAGGAGTCGAACCAGTTGCAAAAAGTGTTACTCCATATTGCTGACTCGGTGGAGCGCCGCACCAACCAACAAGTGGATCAGGCCGTGCGCCTAATCGAACCGGTGATCCTCTGCATGGTCGCCGCCGGCATAGGCTTCCTTGCTCTCGGCCTACTCCTGCCAATTTTCACCATGGCCAGTTCGCTTGGCCAAGGTTAAACCTGCTTGATAAAATCGAAAAAAATTGAGTGGACAAGGTTGACTTTTAGCCCATGACAGTTGAGATTTCCTGTCGGGCAGACGCCACATATCGTGGTTTAAAAAAAGAGAGTACAATATGCGCCAACTATTGGAACAACGGGGTGGTTTTTTGAATGCTTCCACTTGACTGGCGTCCATTATTAGCTGTTGATTTGAAACACGATTTTACCTCCCAAAAACACCAATGAAATTGAAACCTATCCCATATAAAGCCCGCCTGGGCGCATTTACCCTCATTGAAATCCTTTTGGTCATTGTCATTATCCTGCTGTTGGCTGGGTCGATCGTGGCGTTCGTCATCCCACAACAGGAAGGTGCCGAAAAAAACACCACCCGGATGCTGGTCAATAACGTCAAGGGTTCGCTCGACAATTATCGCCTCAATATCGGCCATTACCCCACCGAGGAGGAAGGTGGTCTGATGGGGCTGGTTAGAAAGCCCGAGTTCGAGAATGAAAAACTAGGCGGCAAGTGGCAGGGGCCCTACGTCAAGGTTGGCACCACATTCATGGATGCCTGGTCCAATTTATTGGTTTATGAGCCTGCGGATCCAGAGTTCAGGCAATCAGGCGATCTGCCGTACCGCCTTTACTCCAAGGGGCCAGATGGAGTGGAGGAAACCGATGATGACATCGGTGACAAGGAAGTGCAGGAGGAAGTGGATAGTCTTGAGGAATTGAGCGAAGCAGTAGACCCGGTCACGACGGGGGATGAATAACCGGCCGCAGTTCGCCGGCGTTTCCAACAACGGGTTCACGTTATTGGAACTTTTGTTGGTGCTGGTTTTGCTGCTGCTTTTGTTTGGCGCCGCGGTTTTTGAGTTTAACTCAATGGGCCGTGGTGTTTCGCTTTCTGCGGGGGCCGACCGGTTGGAATCTCTTTTTCGTTTTGCCCGCAGCGAATCGGAACGTACCGGCAGGAAGATTCGAATCCGGTTTACTACGAAGGATGCGATTCAGTCTTCAAAAATGAATCTCGCAAATCCAGACGGGGGCAATACGCCGCTTCAACTGTCATCATCTTTAGGTCCCGAAGGCCCAATCGCCGAATGGCAGCCAAATCCGCTCGAGCAACCTGGGCTGTTTGCCCAACTCCCGAACAGTGTTCATTTCACCGATGGCGTGGATAACCTCGTGATGGTTGAGTCGGTCAATTTGACCGACTTGGATTCCCAATTAGCGTCACAACTTTCCGCCAATGCAACGCTACCGGACAGCAAATCCACCGCCATCCTTGAGCTGGATGCACCACCGGTTATTCACTTTTACCCAGACGGATCCTGCGACTCAGTCAAGGTACAGTTGGCTGACCGCAACCCTGACAATCCGAATAAGGAAATCATTGAGTTGATCGGCCTGACTGGCTCGGTTCATCGCGAAACCATTGAGATCATCTCCGACCAGTCAACCCTCATGGAAACCAACGGGGTGGCTCAACCGGTTAGGTCACCTGGAAAAGCACAACCCAAGCCGTGATCCGTTCTAGCCTCAACTCCGGGCGCTCATTCAGCGGCGCCATTCTCTTTGAGGTCGTCCTTGCGCTGGCCCTGTTTGTTTTTGCGGCGGCAGTGATTTCCGGCGGGTTTAGCACCGCGCTAAAGAGTGTTGAGCGTATGCGCACGGAACTGGATGCCTCGAACCTGGCCATCTCGACGCTGGCGGAGATCGAGCTCAATCTCAAGCCGATGACAACCTCTCCGCCGGCTGAATTTGAACCACCGATGGAGAGGTGGACCTGGCAGGTGGAAGTCACCGAGCCCAGTGAGGATCTTGACATGAGTGGCGGCTTGACGTTGGTCGAGGTGATCGTCCGAAACGAGGAACGGGGACCGGAAACACGGTTCGCTCGAATGATGCGTGTATCAACGCCGACTGCTGCCTGGCCGGACTAGCATGGCAACTACCATCCCAGTATCGCGCCTGGCAAAGCGGCACCGACTTGTCGATGCCTTCACTATTCTGGAGGTGATGCTGGCCATTGTGATCACCACGGGATTGTTGGCCACAGCGATGTATTACTACCAGCAAGCGGCCCGATTCCGCAACGACTTGCTGGAGGAAACCGAGCGAATCAGCAGTGCTCGACTGATCCTCGACCGGTTGAGTGCTGAACTTCGGTGTTCCCTACATCACCCCGCTCGCCGAATAGGCGTCAAGGGCGGCAGCGACTGGATCGAGTTCCTCAAAACCAGCGTCCCAAGCCGGGCCAGTTGGCGAATACAAACCGAGTCAACCCCTCCGTCCTATCCCGAGACCGGCTATCGTCTTGTCCGGTACGAACTGCTCAAAAAGCCGATACTTGAAGGACCGTTGGATAACGAAGCTAACCAGCAAATGGTTGAGCATATGACGTCGCAGAGTGGGGTTGAGCCCGGTGTAACCGGCGAGGTGCTGGCTTCTTTGATGCAGGGCGACGCCATCAACCGAACCGAGCAGCGCCTGCTCACAGCCAAGGCCTCAACCAATAATGTCGTCGAAGTGCGGATCAATCCTGTTCGCATCACCGACCGGTTGAAATACATGAAATTTCGTTATCTCAATGGCGGCGCCTGGATCGATGCGTGGCCCGGGCCGCAACTGCCACTTGGAGTCGAGGTTAGCCTCGGTATTGAGCCAATGTCCGCAACGAACCTGCTCGAGGAATACACCAACCACGTGTTCCGTCGAGTCATCCGCATTCCCTCTTCGGCCGCGCTCCTAACCACCGCCAGCAGCGACGAGGATTCCTCCGGCACAAACTTGGCCACACCATGAATGTTAGCCGGCACAACCCTACTGTCGAAACCGGCATTGCCCTGGTGGGTGTGCTTGTTGTTGTGGGGCTGTTATCCATGATCATCATCAGTCTGTTGTTCCGGATGCAGGCCGCTGCCACGGCCTCTGCCAAGAGCCTTCGCTCGGAACAGGCCTGGAGCATTACATTGAGTGGTCTGGATCGGGCCATCGATGTGGTGAGCGATCCCTCCCGTACATCATTGGGTTGGGTCGATAATCCCACTGATTTTGAACATCAGCTTGTTTATGATGACGGGTCGGACATGTGGTATTTCTCCGTCTTCCGCAGGAGTGAACTCGAGACCGGCGAGATTGCCTTTGGTGTGGTGGATGAGGCTTCCAAGCTGCCGTTGAATGCAACCAATGTGCTCCAGTTGATGAAGGTGCCTAACATGACACTGCCTGCCGCCGAGACGCTGGCGGACTTTGTCGATGGCGACTCAATTACACGCGACAACGGGGCGGAACAGGACCTGTACGACCTGATGCCGGTTGCCTACTCAATACCCAACCGACCGGTCAGTTTTCTCGACGAGTTTCTGATGGCAGAAGGTGTGAGCGCCGGCCTCCTCTACGGCGAGGATGCCAACCGAAACCAAAGACTCGATGCCAACGAGAACGACGCTGACACGCTTTTCCCACCTGACAACCAAGACGGAACACTTGGCGACGGACTCCACCGATTTTTCACCTTGCACTCCCGGGATTGGAACGTAAACCGCAACAACCAGCCACGCCTCGACATCAACTCCGTCCCACTGGATCCCGCCCCCGCCGGGCTTCTGGATGAGACGATCACTTTCCTCGAAGCCAAGCGAATGGCCGATGAGCCAATCACCTCGATCTCAGAGCTAGTGGATGCCACTATTACTGTCACAGAAGAAAACCAGGCTCAACGCGAACTCAACTCAGGCGTTGGTCTTGGAGATCTTGGACAATTGATGGATCGCTACTCCACACACGCACAACGCATCCGCCCCGGGCGGGTGAATATCAATACCGCCCCGCCTAGCATCCTCGCCCAGGTTGAAGGGATAGACGAAACCTTGGCCAACGCGATCGTCTCTGCGCGCCAAGGTCTCAACCCTGAGACGAGTCGCTCCGTCGCTTGGTTGCTGGAAGAAGAACTACTAGAGGCCGAACAGTTCAAGCAGATCGAGCCTAGAATTTCGGCCCGCAGTTTTCAGTTTCACGTCCAGGTGATTGGCTACGCCCTGCCCTCGGGTAAATACTGCGTAGTTGAAGCGATTGTGGACTTGATCGGCCAAGAGCCCAGAATTTTGTATCTGAGGGATTTGACCAAGTTGGGTATTCCGTATCATTTTACCCCTCAGCAGGAAACAAGCATGACAAACAATGGCTGACACCCCGACTGCCATTAGCAGCGCTTGGCAAAGCGCCCTGACCAGGACCCGTTCCCGGTTTACTCGTAGGAACGACGTGACCGCGCTGGATATCGACCAGCGCATGTTGCGAGTGGTTCACGTCACCACTGGCAAGACACCCGGCAGCACACGCATCAAACGTATCGAGGTGGTGCCGGTGCCAAGTGAGGGGTTTGACCTAGAAAACCCCAAGGAAGTCGGCGAGTGGATTGGGGAACAATTGAAAGCACTGCGCCTGGTTCCTGGCACCGTGGTCATGGCCGCACGCCGGGGTGAGGCGGTGCTCAAGGAGCTTTTGCTGCCACCATTAAAGGACGCTGGTGAAATGGCATCGATGGTGAACATGCGTGCCGCGCGTGAGTTGCCGTTCCCCGAGACGGACGCGGTCATCGATTTTACGGTCACCAAGGTGCCGACCAAGAAGGAACTTAAAGCTGCCAGAAAAGAGATCCCTCAGCCGGGGGCGGCTACCGACACCAAGGCCCACATCGTCGTAGCTGCCGTGCGCCGGGACACGGTGAATCGCTACCTTACAATCACCGAGTCAGCCGGGTTAACGCTGACTGGGCTTGGCCTGCGGCCGTTGGCCTCCTTTCGCGCACTCAACGCCTGTGTACCTGAAATCAACGGTAAAGCCGTTGCTCTTATTTCGGTTCGTCGTCACGAGGTGGATGTGGATATTCTCATTGACGGCCGCTTGGTTTTCAGCCGGGAATTATCAGTTAACCTGGAAAAGCTGGAGGATGTGACCGATTTGGCCGGGCAGGACTCTATCACGCAGGCAGCCAAAGAGATTATCCGCTGTCTGCACAGCTACGAAGGCTCGGAGGCGTTCAAGCCGATGGAGCACCTGTACGTCGCAGGTGGCACCGGATTAGAGGACAACCTCCGTAATATCATTCGGGATCAAACGGGCATCGACTGTAAGCGAATGCCGCCCCCCTCTGGAGTTCGGTTGCCAAAGGGGAGGGAGACTGATGCGACCCGGGCACTGACCGCGCTTGGCCTTGCTCTTAGCTTTGTGGATGAGCGAGGGCTTGCGGTTAATTTTCTTGCCCCTAAGCGCCCGGTGCTCCGCCGCAACCAGGGCCGCACCATGTGGCTGCTGAGTATCGTGACATTGCAGGCTCTGTTTTTTTTCCTGTTTGGCGCGCGCTCTAAATTGGCGGAGAAATACGAGAGACAACTATCAGGAGCCAATGGCCTGAAATCGACCTACAGTATATTGGCCAAGCGGGAAAAAGACATTGGCCGATGGACTAGGAAAAACGCAGACTCAATTAGGAGTTGGCATGGGGCCAACCGGCATTGGCTTGAACACATGGCTTTTCTAAGCTCTGTCATACCTCAATGCGACCAAATCTATCTGCTCAAGATTAATATGCGTTCTTCCAAAACCGGGGTGATTTCATTTCAGGTTCAAGTCAGGGATAGCAATGTTCTCCATTCATTTGAAAAAAAACTTCGCAATCTCGGTTACATTGTAAAACCAGTTTCGTTTACACCGGTCAACGACCAGTACGGCTACAAATTCCGCGCCATATTTGACCTGACTTTACCCGACCGTTTTCCGTTGGATCTTTTGCGCCACCTAGATACCAACCCCCCACCCGAAAGGTTGTCAGATGATATTCATGCCGACGGCCTAAGTTGCATCCCGGGACAGAAAGGAACGCACATTGTCTAGGTTGAATTTAAAAACCATCCTGATGAGCGGAATCGGTTTGGTGGTGGCTTGGTTGTTCATCTCCAGGGCGATTGTACCCTGGATTTATCTGCCTCGGGACACCGCAAAGTTAAATGTAAACAACTATGAGTCGAGGGTAGATAAACTGAAGGAACTTAATGTGCTTACTGAAAATGATGAGCATTACCTAGCGGCTACATCGAGGAATGCATTTTCCATGGATGAAAGCGAGGCCATTTCCCGAATGGGCATCTACCTTACCGAGGCAATTAAGGCCAGTGGGTTAAGTGAGGACCAGTTCACGCGAAGACCACTGAAGGCAACTCAGCTCACCAACAAAGGGGCCTCACAAATTGGTTACTCGGTGAGCGGCCAAGGTCCCTTGCCAAAAGTCATTGACTTGATATTCCTTCTTGAACAGGCCCCCTCACTTCCGCGAAGCACCATCAAGTCATACTTGCAACAAGGTAGCGAGTTGACTTTGGAAACGGAAAAACCGCACTCGTTTGAAAAGGGTCAGATGGTTCAACTCAGGGGTGGGTTTCCAGTAAACCGGGAGTTCCCTTCCTCCTACAACGGGGTATTTCGTGTCGTCAACACTGATACCAATCCTGCACCCATGTCTCTTACTTTGGCTCTACCTAACGACGGGAAGAACACGCCCATGGCCATCGGGGGCCAAGCCGAAAAGTCAAAAACTGCGGCTCAACAAAACAAAAGAAACTGGTTGGCCAGGCTGATTTTTGGTGACGATTCAAAAAACAAAACAGAACCCGGTGCTTCCGGGAAACAAAGGATAAAAGGCATCAAACAAACTGGCAATCAGTTGATGGTGTATACAAAAACCAATCACCCGTTCAAGACTGGTGAAAAGGTAAAACTACAGGATCTGATACCCTCTACACTAAACAAGACCGTAAAGATCACCAAAAATTCCTCAAATAAATTCTCCCTTTCACTTGAAGACAGGGAAGGCGTCCGCGGCTCGGCCGCTGTCAGCGGATTTGTGCCACAGCGGGTAGAAAACATCACCCTGCTGCCGGTAGGTGGCGCAGCCGAGGTTAGAATCGACTTTCAGTTTCTCTCGCTAGTTGTCGGACCAACAAAACGAGCCAGACAGGAACAGTTAACAACAAGAAAAGTACGGGGCGAAACTTTATTGAACGAAGAACGGCCGCTTTTCGATGCTATCACCAAGCGCGCTTTCTTTTTGCCCTACCAGAAAAAACCAGATCCTCCACCTATCTCACCGAAACCAACACCGCCTTCCGTACCTCCGCCGCCAGGCCCGGAAACATACAAAATCGTCTCTCTCTCCGAATGGCAGGGACAGCCGGAAATCATGGTGCTTGATTCCAACCAGAACAAGACCGTCAATTACAAGCCAGGCGATGATTTAGCGGGAGGCAAGATCGTGATGATCGACTACCGAAAGATGCCTTTTCCAAAAAAGCCGGCGCTGCTTTCACAAAGCCGCGTGATCCTCGCCATCGGGGAAGAGTATTGGGCCATCGAACGAGGCAACACACTGGCAGACAAACACAAGCTTGCACCGGAGCAATTGCCGGCAAACTTGGCCAAGCGCTAACGCTCCAGAAAGGGTGAAGAAGTGGAGCGGGTGAAGGGAATCGAATCCTCTCTCACCTTATAAATCAATAGACGATCGTCTGAGACACAGCAAATCCCACTGTCTCTCCCTTGTTCTCAATGAATCTCACACAGTTTCAGTGGGTTGATAAAGCGATTCAATGTCTTGTGGTGTCAGTATTTTTAAGGAAAAGTGACACCAGAGGGGGCGCCAATAATTTGAATGTCCAAAAACACCTTAAAACACGGACTGAAATAAACCTCGAATTTAGTTACGTTGACTAATGGACAAAATAAGGGAAATTAAGAAATTGACTCGTCGGGCAATGTTGCAGCGGTGCGGGATGGGTATGGGTTCGCTTGGTTTGTGGAGTCTGCTCCAGCAAGAGGGCTTGGCAGGCCAAAGTACACTTGCGCCCAAGTACCCTCACTTTGCGCCTAAGGCGAAGTCGGTCATATGGATATTTACCAACGGTGGTCCCAGCCAAGTGGATACTTGGGATTACAAACCGGCCTTGGCCAAGCGTGACGGTCAAACGCTCGAAGGTTTCGATCGGTTCACCGGTTTTTTTGCAAACTCGGTCGGCGGCCTGATGAAAAGTCCGTTTGAGTTCAAGCAGCACGGCCAATGCGGCAAACATATTTCCTCGATTTTTCCGCACTTGGCCACGCACGCCGATCGCATGGCGTTTATACACTCCGGGCATACCGAGAGTAACAACCACTCACCGGCGCTTTTCATGATGAACTGTGGTCTACCGCGTATGGGATACCCGTGTGTGGGTTCCTGGGTGACTTATGGTTTGGGCAGCAACAGCGATAGTCTGCCAGCATTTGTTGTGATGAGCGATCCGAAGGGACGCGGTTTGCCCAAGGGCCATGCGGCCAATTGGGGCGCTGGATTCCTGCCGAGTGTCTATCAGGGGACGCATTTTCGTCCGACCGGTGATCCAATCGACAATCTTTATCGGCCGAAAGAAATGAACCCAGACCAACAGCGGCGGCAGTTGGATTTGCTTCGGGACTTGAATCAAAAACATCTTGATGCCAACCCTTATGAGGAAGAGTTGGCAGCGCGGATTGAGAGTTTTGAACTGGCCTACCGCATGCAAAGTGCTGCTCCGGAAGCTCTGGCTGTTGATCAGGAGCCGGAACATGTCAAAAAACTATATGGCCTTGACGATGACAAATGTAAGCATATTGCCTCACAATGTCTTACAGCCCGACGGATGGTTGAGCGTGGAGTGCGCTTTGTTCAGATTTACAGCGGGGGTATGGAGAACCAACGAAGTTGGGATGGGCATAATGACATCAAGGGGAATCATTCGCAATTTGCCGCTGAAACCGACAAGCCGGTTGCCGGCTTGATCACTGATCTGGCCCAGCGCGGATTGCTCAACGAGACGCTCATCGTCTGGGGCGGTGAATTTGGCCGGCTACCTGTTGCGCAGAAGGGTAGCAAGCCTGGACGTGATCATAATCCGCACGCTTTCACCAATTGGATGGTCGGTGGCGGTATCAAGGGTGGCGTGAGCTACGGCGAGACGGACGAGATTGGCCATAAGGCCGCCGTGAACAAGGTCACCGTCAATGACCTGCATGCGACTATACTGCACCTACTGGGCATGGATCACGAACGCCTGACCTACCGCTACAATGGCCGCGACTTCCGATTAACCGACGTGGCGGGCAAAGTCATTCGAGAGGTCATCTCATAGTTTTTCTCTATGATTTGAACCAAATCTTTGTCGGTATCCACGTTGTTCTGGCAAAAAAGGTGGGGGACCGGTCGCCGATCAGCGTGGCCAAGCCGTTGCCAAAAGAGATCGACGTGACCGGCCGCCGGACTGGATTCTTATATTTCGGAGACTGAACCCCGCTTGGCCAAGCTTATCTACGTTTCAACGGGGCGGTGGAATGCTCGATGACCCACCAGTAGTCGCGGGCCTTGCCTCCGACTGAATTGTTGTTGGGATAGTCGAGCCGCATCCGTTTCAACACCGGCTCATCTTTGGGAGCTGGGTCAGTCCATTTCTTGATTTCGGCATGGCCGTCGGCGTAGGCGTAGCCGCAGGCGGCATTGTGGTAGTTGGCCGGGAGGTTTCGCCAGATGCTGGCGTTGTAAGGATACAGCACGAAGCCTCCGTTATTGATGCTGTCCGGGTGTTCGTCGGCAAAAATCCACAGGTCGGACGGCGACGGGTCGATGATGTGTGAGAGGATGTCGTATTTGCGCCAGCCAAGTCCATGGATGCTCGGGACAGTCGAGCTCATCGTTGGATCGTAAAGCCCACCCTCGATGTAGCCATTCATGGCTACGCTGCGGACGCGCGGCATTTCCTTGCGCCCAATCTTGCAGGTGTATTTATCGGATGGGCATTTGTAGATGCCGGCTGACTGGGTATAGGGGCTTAACTTGGGATAACGGTCGCCCATCTGCCTGCGCGTACCGATGAGGAAGAGCAAATTGGTATTGTCTCGGTTGTTCGGCACGAAAGTGAGGAAGCCGTTGATCCAGCCGCGCGGATCCTGGAGGTGCTTGGCGTTTGGCGGCAGGTGGTCGTCGTAATCGTCAACGTACATCTTCCACGCGGTGAGGAGTTGGCGCTGGTTGTTTAGACAGTAAATCCCGGTAGCATTGTCCTTGGCTTTCGCCAGTGCGGGCAATAGCAGCCCGGCGAGGATCGCAATGATGGCGATCACCACCAGCAATTCAATCAGCGTGAAGCCCCTGGCCAGGCGCTGGCGTAATGGGTTGTTATTTGGCCACGTCAAAACAAATCATATAATCCTCGCTGCGGATCACCATCCGCTTGTCAGAAAGGATGGGAGCAGCCCAGCAGGGATAATGAAACTCCGGAACCTGGTGCCGGCCGAGCTCCACAGGCTTCGCGGCGTTGACCTTGAAAAGGCCAAGCAGGCCGCCCTCACCGAGCACAAACAATTTGCCGTCGGCCATGATGGTTGAGCCGCGGCCATAGACGTTGGGCTGCTTGCTGCTGTACGCGCGCCAGCGCTCGTCGCGGGTCCACTTGACCCGACCGGTCTTCAACTCAACACAGCGGAATAGCGCGTCAGGTTCGTTGCGTCCGCTGAATGCATACAGATGACCGTCGTGCAAAACCGGTGTCGTCCAATGAATCTCAAGGGCTGGATCGAGTCGTCTATTTTTTTTGCGGCGATCGCTTGTGCTCCAGACTTCGGTGAAGCGTTTGCCATCCTCGGCAATGTCCAGCAGGAACGAGCCGACGCTGTAGTAGGCGGCCGAGCAGAAAACTTGGTGCCCAATCACGACCGGGTTCGCAGCGTTCACTGAGTCGTTAGCACGGGAGCGGAACCAGCGGCTGAAGTTTATTTTTCCGGTGTTGGGATCCAGCGAGACGAGCCCCTGCCGAGTGAGGCTCAACAGAGTGCGCCTGCCGTGAACAGTGGCGAGTGTCGGCGTGGAGTAGCTGGCGAGTTTCTCGAATCCACTCCAGCGAACGAGGGGTTCCCCAGGCCAACCGATGGCCGGTTTCCCCTCCCATGTTTTTTGACCGACACTTTGCCAAACTTTTTTGCCAGTGTCTTTGTTGAATGCGACCATCGTCGAGTTCGGTTGGCCACCGACCATCACGATCAGCAAATCACCCTCGAGCACTGGCGAGGCGCCGATGCCAAAAAAGGCTTCCGGTACTTGAAATTCTTCAGCCGTTTTTCGCTGCCAAGC
>Ga0206679_10001640_pt1 | contig 18414 bp, 14 predicted proteins | sample M110012015metaG_FD_155464 | JGI IMG/M metagenome (GOLD analysis project Ga0206679, IMG submission 155464) | Ammonia-oxidizing marine archaeal communities from Monterey Bay, California, United States - M1 100m 12015 | ecosystem: Environmental > Aquatic > Marine > Intertidal zone | place: USA... | reverse complement strand
ATCTATGCATGTCTGCGTGGCTCAGGCACCTGTCGGCAAGGTCGACTGGAGCTACCCGATAAAAATGACTTTTAGGTTTTAGCGCTCGTGTCAGATGGGCTGACGGCGTACAGCACTATGTTTTGCTTTAAATAAGTTGTTTGGGTATCGTCACTTCATGAAGGATGAAACAACTCATACCCCCCAGAATACTAGCTGGCGAAGGAGTGCTGTCGAGCTTGTTGCGATCGTAATGAGCATTCTCTTGTCTTTTTTCTTGGAGGATATTAGACAAGAAAAAGAAGAAATAGCGAAAAAAGACGAACTTGTTCAGGATTTAAGCATAGTAGTGACGGAGGATTTAAAACAAATAAAGGCATTGCGCCGTACGCTCGAGCTGGCCCTGTTTAGCATCGCTAAATTGCAAGACGACATTGCCTCTAATCATGAGAAGTTAAACGACGCCGCAGCACTTGAGGCCTTGCTCAGCGTGGAGATTGGCCATTCTTTTTTTCCCCAAGATGGGGTTTACGAACAGATGGTCGCTACTGGCGCATTAGAACTCATCGATAGTAATGCGTTGAAAACGCAGTTGCTAGAGATCTTTACGCATTTAAAAGATCGAAATTATGCTACATCAACGGAAATTGATTCTTTCAATATAACGTTCCGAAATGCTGTCTTGGCCAATTTCCGCATTCGCTTCAGTTACGATTCAGACGATGGGGTATTTTACGGTAGTAGGAAAATTGAAGATCAAAAATTCAACCACGACTATTATATGTCTAACGAGTTTTTTGGCCTGCTTTCGCAAGGCTCTCTCTACGCAAACATGTACTTGCGCCAACTCAGCGATATTGGCGAGGGTTATCGTGCAGTCGGAGCATTGGCTAAATCAGAGATCTCTGACGCTTGATCGTTGAAGGACTATTCGAAAGCCAAATTAAAGATGCAGTATAGCCTTAACCACCGTGCCACATTGAAAAAGCTTGTTAGGCTATTTCCTAGGTTACTTCTCTGAAAAGCACCACCGCTCGAGTTCAAAATCTAAAACCTGGGGCACCCGGCTTCTTAACAGACAAGTCGATTCCCTGCAGGTAGGAGACGCAGGGGAGATAACACACTCCTCCGTCGAGATGACCGAGCCTACATAGGTCTGCCTTAGACTAAGGCGCACCGATACTTTTACAGATGATGCTATGTCAAACAGCGCTGAACAGGCGCTATGGCCGGTTCCCCTAAACACCGTATTGACAATGATCCCATTGCCGGGGAAGGTTAATCTTCTGAAATAAATCAATTACATGGCTTATTAATACCTAAGGGGGGATGTGAATAAAGGCGCGCGCCTTGTCTGGCTTTCAGGGACTCTCAGAGACTGCCGAAAACTAAAATAGGCTCTAAGGGCCGTGAATGCGAAATCCTGATGGAGGTGAGGGACAATGGCCGTAAGGATTATTAACGAGCCTTGGCGCACCTAGGTAGCGCCATTTCGTGTCTACGGGAATCTTTACTTTGTTGGCAATCGGTCTGTCTGCAGTTGGCTGATCGATACCGGTGACGGTTTGATTCTTTTCGATACGACGTTGCCACAAACTGTCTATCAAATGATTGATGGTATCTACCGTCTTGGGTTTAGCCCGGCGGACATTCGTTACGTGCTGCACACGCATGGTCACTGTGACCATATGGGCGGCTCACGATCTATTCGGGATTTGACTCAAGCTTCATTCTGTATGGGCGCTGACGATGTTGAAGTCTGTGAGCATCGCGGCGAGTTGTCAGAAGCAGAGCTTTACGGCGTTGAATTTACTAGCCACTTTAGCATTGATCGGGCACTGTATGACGGCGATGCCATAGAAGTCGGTAATGCGCAGGTCAGCTGTGTCCACACTCCAGGGCACATGTCATACTTTTTCAACATTAATGGTGAAGGGGGCAGTTATCGAGTTGGTATGCAAGGAGGTCCGGGCGTTCATACTCTAGTCGACGAATACCTGGTCGCGCATGATTTACCTGAGTCCCTACGCGATTCGTATGTCTTTTCTATAGGTCGCTTGCGCCAAGAGCAGGTAGATATTCACCTGACCGGGCATCCAGGACAGAGTAGTATCTTCCAATGTAAGGAAGGTGTTGATAGCGGAGATTCCCTGGTCTTTATTGATCCGGGTCGCTGGTCTAAGTATCTTGATCACCTCGAAGCAGGCTTCTAAAAAAAGTTCCCTGTTTAACCGAGATTGCAGTTCAACCAGGGTTAGATTAGCACCGCGATCACTGTAAGAATTAGGCTAAGGAGCTGCAAGTTGCCTCAGGTTGTCTCCTTAGATGATTTGTGACCAATTACAGAATGATAATTGACCTGTACGGTTATCATCTCAGCCGTTTCAACGAATTCCGCAGGACCAGACTGGCCGGCCGCTGTGATTGAAAGCGATATTATTGTAACGATATCTGGCAATCATACTTCGATGACGGCGGTGGCCTCGATTTCGACCTGTAGCTGTTTCATGACAAGTGCAGATACGCCAATCAAGGTCGAGGCCGGTTGGTCGGTTTGGGTGAAATATTTTCCTTTAGCTATAGAGAGTGCTTTGCTTCTTTGAGAATCCAGGTCCACCACATAGGAATTAAGTTTAATAACATCAGCAACGCTGGCGCCAGCGGCTTCAAGCTCGCTAACCAGATTACGATGCGCCATATCTGCTTGTTCTTCAAAGGTTTCCCCAAATCGTCCGTCGGCGTAACCCACTTGGCCCGAGACGACAATCGTTTTAACGCCTTGGCTGGTGTAAGCAACGGTGTTGGTAAAGCCCATGGGGTGAGGATTGATGAATTCTTTGGTTAGCATGGTGTTTCCTTGTCTCAATTTCCAGTATTTGGCATTTTTGCTGATATTAACCCATGAAGAGATACCGGTCACTAGGCCGGCCGTCTTCACAGTAGTGCGACAGGTGCGGGCATTCAGGAAGCCAACTTAGGCATGGGCGGGCATACTGCGAATGAAGAGACGTCAAATAGGAACAAACTAGTTCTTCTGAGCCGAATAAGTCGAATTTCGCCGTAAAAGCCGAGGTGTTGTGAACCAGGGAACACGGCTTGTGAAGCGATGAACGGTTCGCCCTCACAGCGGTTCGGTAATGACAGACCAATCCTTTACCTTATTGTCTCGCGCATAACGTGCATAGTCTGCCTTCATCCGGCTTACGCGGTCAGGATACTGGGTTGCAAGATCGTTCCGTTCCGTTCGGTCAACTTCAATATCGTATAGTTCCCAGGGGCCTCCTTGTGCTGCGACTAACTTCCACTGGGTGCCTCTGACAGCACGATAGCCTTCGTGCTCGAAAAACAATTGGCGTTCGGATAGTCCCCCTCCTTGCAGTGCCGGTAATAGATTTACCCCATCTTGCTCAAGGTTTGCTTTATCCGCGACGATGGAGATGATGGTTGGCATAATGTCGATGACATGAGCGGGGTAGTTGATCAATGTGCCTGATTGCTCCTTTAGCCTTTTTGGCCAGTGCACGATTAATGGCGATGAGATACCCCCTTCGTGCACCCAGGTTTTATATTTTTTGAAAGGTGTGTTTGAAGCCTGTGCCCATTCGGGACCCAGCATTTGAAAGCGGTGCTTTGGTCCTGGCATTAATTCCTTACCCGAAGTCAAGTCATACATTGGACCACCCGACGGCTGATATTTACCGATAAAGGAATCAAACCTAGGCGACATGAGGAAGCTTGACCAATTGGGGATTTCAAAAAGATTTTCAGCGCTGGTGCCGTTATCAGACAAAACGAGTATCAGCGTATTGTCTAATTCACCATGCGCTCGCAAGGCGTTGATAACCTGGCCTACACCCTGGTCAATATGTTCAACCATGGCGGCATGTACAGCCATTTTTTCAATGAACCAATCCTTGTTGTCGATTTCAGACCACAAAGGCGTTCCGTCATCGACTGTGGCAAGGGTTGTGGCGTCAGGCACAATCGCCGCTGCTTTCAGCCGTGCCAGTCGTTCTTTTCGTAGCGAACCCCAGCCGCTTGAATAGACCTGGCGATACTTTTTTATGGTCTCTGTTGGTGCCTGCAACGGCCAGTGCGGGGCAGTATAGGCCAGGTACAGAAAAAACGGCTGATTAGGATAATTCGCATGATGAGCATTGATATTATTGACCGCCTCAAGGCTTAATGCATCCGTGTAATAGAAGTCGGCATCAAGGGTGATAATGGGTTCATTGTCTCGATAGAAATATTTAGGTTCGAAGTAGTTATTGCCTCCTAAGAGGGTGCCATAGAAACGATCAAAACCTCTCTTGAGTGGTGTATTGCCGAGGTTTTCGATACTTCCTTTTGGGATTTCATCGGGTGACCAATTCGCTAGATGCCATTTTCCTGACATATAGTTTCTATAGTGATGGGCCTTTAACCATTCAGGTAATATTGGGAGAGATTCATCTAAATGGCCATGGTAGCCATCGATATCCGAGAACCGGTTCCCAGCGAGGTGCCCCATCTGTACGTTGTGTGGGTAACGCCCGGATAACAGGGATGCACGGGTGGTGCTGCAGCGAGCCGTATTGTAAAAAGAGGTAAAGCGAATGCCTTGGGTTGCCAACTGATCTATATTGGGTGTGTGGATTTCACCTCCATAGCTACCTAGATCCGAAAAACCCATATCGTCGGCGAGAATAATCACGATATTCGGTACTTGCTCGGCTAGACCGGGGCCCGACAACAGCAAAAGGCCAATCACCAGTTGTGAGGTTAGATATTGAGTTAGAATATGCATGCATTTGATTGCTTGCGATGGACCGGTCAATGGTGCTCGCCTGCTGAATCGGTTAGGTCAGTCTACCAGTACCGCATATTTATTCAATCGGGCTCGTTTTGCCTCATACAGAATAGAAAAATGCTGTTGAGGCTCCTAAAGATAAGCCGAAAATTGGGTAGGAAGATCAGTCCAGGGTACTTTTCGCGGTGAAGTACCCGGCCGTCACTGGCAATAGGATAAAACTGGGAATTTGCCAACTCGAACGCTAAGCTGAATCAATCATGAGTAGTCTCGTCATTAGAAATGAGAAGGTTGCCGATCAACAGGCAATTTATCGAATCACACAACTGGCCTTTCAAGATCGCCCTTATGCAGACGGTGACGAACAGGACGTAATCAATCGGCTCCGTGCCGCCGGAGCGCTGACGTTGTCTCTGGTCGCGGTTATCGATGATGATCTGGTGGGTCAGGCCACGTTTTCACCTGCCAGCCAATCTGATGGCAGCAGGCCCTGGTATGCACTCGGGCCTATAGCCGTGCTTCCCGATCATCAATCGATGGGTATTGGTAGCGCTCTTATTGCTGAGGGCATGCAGGGGTTGCAAGAACGAAGCGCCCTGGGCTGCATTCTTACGGGAAACCCCGTGTACTATGAGCGGTTTGGCTTTGTACTTTCACCTTCCCACACACCCAAGGCTGAATCGTCCCAGTACTTCCAAGTGAAGTTCTTGACGGATTTTCGTCCACAAGGAATCTTCGGTTTTCATCGAGCATTTTACGACTAGCTAAAACCAATCACGCTTGACAGCCGTAGTAGCAGGCCCGAGAGTGCGGCAAAAAAGCAGCAAGGTACGCCTTCATCTTCTTTGTAGCTTGAGTAGAGTGGGTCAAGCTCATTAACAGACCAAATATCGATACTGTTACTGAGCGGATCGTTATTTTCTTAGCATAAAGCGGGGTAGTACTGTATTAATCGCGCAAAATGATCATCAAGAGGGGGAGGGAAGTACCAGCAAAAGCCTGGGTTAAAAATGCCGTCTACGTCAGTATTTGTAGGAAGATTGGAAGATTGGAAGGTTGGAAGGTTGGTAGCTCGGAAGGCGTGACGATTACTTAGTTAGATGAATACAAATTAGAAAAAGCTTTGCAGCCGTTGACTATTTGGTTTTGCTGATGACCTCATGGAGGTTAGTCCATACAACCGTTTTGCTTAAAGGGGCTGTGTTTCTAAGGTGCTAATGCCACCTGCTTTCAATTCCAATCATGCCGTTCTTATCATGAACCAGGATCATGCTGTGTTTGAAAATGGTGATGGCGACTGTTTTAAAGCCAAATAGTCGGTATAGATTAGCTGTTGTCTTCCTCAAAATTCCAGATTGTGTCGCATTCGGAGGTTTCGCCACCAGTTCCTTGGTTTTCGGTCCTGCCAGCCGGAATTTAAAAGCGATACCGTTGCCTGTAAGACTCGGCCCGCGGAGCGACCGTCTAAAAAGGGGGTGACTGAAGGCCCATAAGCAGTGATGGCTTGTTTTAAGACATCGCTGGGTTGCAGGGCTCTATTTATGGCTGAGGTGAGCTCGTGGGGTGACCGGATATCAATCATGCAAGGCAGCGGCTCCCTGTTTCTAAAGGTGACCACAGGTTTCTCGAGCAGCAGAAACTCTTGAAGAATTGATGAATTATCACACACCATCACATCGCTTCTGTGCAGCAGCGAAATTACATCATCGGTACCATAAAACTGGACATTGTCCTGGCTTAGCCCGCGGTATTTATCAACCGTGTTCTGGTCCATTTTTGGATGCAGCGTAATCAGCCAGTCCCAGGGCTGTCTCGTTATCAGCGCCCTGATTTCCTCAAATAGGGCTTCGGCACCAGAGAGTCTCGCGGTGAAGGTGGAAGCAAAGGCAATTTTTGGCCGCCTTTCAGTTAATTGCGGGTCAGATTCCGCGAGCTCCTGCTGTTGAAAGAGGCTGTCTAACTTCAGCCAGCCGGTTTCTCTGACCTGGAAGTAACCTCGCTTTCGAGCGAGCGGCTCAAGCATGGCTGTTCGACTGGGCCCTTCGGTGCAATAAAGATCAAAGAGACCCCGTTCCGGATATTGATTACCCCGTTTATATTCGTTGAGGCCATGGAAAACTTGTACTTTCAGGCCGGGTATAAAGCCGGGGACCCGGTCTCCGGGTGCAAACACAGCATCGGCATTGTAACTGACCGCGGCTGCCACATCCTCGAGGCGGTGTTCCTGTGGCGCCAGCAGGGTGGGATTAATATCCTTGCCTACCAGTAACCAGGCCACAGAGCCGCCATTGGCGATGATTTCAGCTTGCAGGGGGCGCAAAATGGCAAAGGCATAGTCTTGGGCGATATAAAATAAAGCTTTGAGTCGCATCGAGGTGTTCTCGGCCGTGTCTGCTCAAGTCTAACCCGAAGGAAACCGCCTTGAACAGGTGATACATCAACTTCAACGTAAAGGCTTTGGGCAGACGTCTTTTTGCAAAGGCAGTGAGTGAAATAGGCCAGGAATATCTTCAAACACGACTATCTCACCGGTATAGATAGGGTTCAGCCCTGACTCCACTACGGCCTGTAAGCAAAAGATGAAACGTTGCTGGCTAGAGGTCTCACGCTGTCAAAGGGCCTTTTTGATGCTTCAATACGCCATTTATGAGTTTCTTGATTCCTGGGATAGGTCTCTCGGACTAACCGCGATATTCTCTGAGGGGGAAGAGGGTTCATCAGCTCGCTAATGAATAATTCCTGGACTCGTCGCTGTGTCTGCAGACAGGCTGAATAGGCAGCAAGTAGTCTACCGTTGGCTTGCGCTGGTATTGATATGGAATACGCTGCAGGGGCTGAGATAGTGATAGTATTAAGAATTCAGGTGGCCTGGCGACCCTCGCTTTGGTTGGGGTTGCTGTTTAGAAACTTTATACACCGGCAAGAAAACCGGCACCTGCCTAGGCACGAAGTTAATATAACAGGAGATAGTAGACGATGAGTGAGACAACAGCACAAGCGGTCCTGACTGAACGCAGAGGAAGAATTCTGGTGATTACCCTGAACCGCCCCGAAGCCATGAATGCGATTAATGGTGCATTATCCCAAGGCCTATTGGACGCAGCCCGCGAGCTGGATGCCGATGACTCTCTGACAGCCGGTATTATCACGGGTAACGGCCGGGGTTTTTGTGCTGGCATGGACCTCAAGGCCTTTGCGCGTGGTGAGGATATTGGCCCGCTCTCCACCTTCATCCAGGAGGGCGCCAGTAAGCCATTGATCGCTGCAATTGAAGGCTTTGCCCTGGCCGGTGGATGCGAGGTCGCATTAACGTGTGACTTGTTGGTGGCGAGCAAGGGTGCCAAGATCGGAATCCGCGAAGTAAAGGTAGGCCTGTTTGCGGCGGCAGGTGGCGTTTTCAGGCTACCTGCACGGGTTGGTTATGCCAAAGCAATGGAAATGGCCCTGACAGGTGAACCCATTTTAGCTGAGGCTGCTATGGAAGCCGGCATGCTGACTGAGCTGACTGAAGTCGGTGGTGCTCTTGATGCGGCTGTAGCACTGGCAGAACGTATTGCAGAAAACGCACCGCTTGCGGTGGCGGCATCAAAGAAGCTGGTGCGGGCAGCAGCCAGTGGCATCGACGAGGCATCATTGTGGAAGATGCAGATTCCATTGCAGCAGAAGGTCTTTGCCTCTAACGATGCCAAGGAGGGGCCGCAGGCCTTTGCAGAAAAGAGAGCTCCCAATTGGACGGGAAGCTGATCAATTCGGCGTTGATGATTAAGATGCAGTCTGGCAGGGAAGTCCAAGATTGTATGTTTGACTGGCCAGGATAGCGTCCTCCCGGCCAGTTACGCAGCCGAATGCCTAATCATTCGGGTACAAGACCGGGCCGGTCAAACCCATCCATAGCCCGATGCATGTGTGAAGCAAGGAAAAACCAGGAATATCGGTGGTGTATTTAGGTCGAAATATGATGAAACATGTGTTGGACAAATAGGCTTTATAAGCTAATGTCAAAGTTGGTGATGAGCCTAGGAAGTCTGCACACAACAAATCCCTTAACCATTGGGGATTAGGCTAAGATAGCAGAGCAGTCAAATACCAATGATTGGACACATACTGGTTATGTCAGAAGTGGAATTACAACCAGATTCGCTGCATTTTTGCGAGAATTTTATCGATCGAAGCATCCAAGACGACTATCTGTTCAGCTATAAACTAGGTCAGACCACCTACCGATTTCTTTCCGCGCCGAAGTGTCCATCCTGGCAGATTTGTGAGGAGCATGGCACCAGGGACACTACCATCAATTTCGCCGCTTATATCAGAGACCGCTATCAGTTTTCTGAGATCGACGTAAAAAAGAATCTCTCATTAGCCGTTCTCGAAGGCCGCAAAGGACACCATACCAGACAATGTATGGTTGAGTTATGCACGACCAACTATCTTCTACGATTTATTTATGACGACGAAGTTTATCTTGCATTTATACCCTGCTCTCTGAAAAAAAATTACACCGAGTGGGCCATGGCCAGCAGACGGCATGAGGTGAGTGTTCCTTCCATTGTCAGGTTATCAGAACAGAAAGGCAGCTGATAGTTGCCTTGTTTTGTTTCACCCATCGCGAATTTCTGGTGAGCGAAAATCCGTGGTCACCGGAAATTACTGATGGCGGGATCAAATAGCTGGATATCCCAGAGTCTGGTTCTAAAGGGTATTTCAGGCAATAGCAAACCCAGGAATACGGCTTTGGTAACCGTAACGAGCGCTCCTTTTGGGGTCGCTCAGCATTAACGACTAGCAGGTGTTAATAGAGTATGTACTGTGTCGAAGCATTAGAAACAGCGCGAATATCGCAGTGGCAGCCTGTGCTTTGCGTGTTACCTAGCTTACCTGGCAGTAATCACTTCAAGACCGCCCGGTGCCCAGTGCCATGTGCGGGCCGGCATTTTAATGAATCGGTAAATGTCCGTCTTTTGAGCAACGAATATCAGCTAGTGTCTGCCCGTCCAGCCGATAAACTAATGACGGGTGTCCGGGAGGCTATAAACAGAATCAAACGATATGTTGTAAAGTAGTTAGATCAACGGATGAATCACAGGTGTCTGAAAGATACCCGGGTAGGGTCTAAATGAAGACAAACAGGCGACAATTTCTCAGCGGTTTTGCCGCTTTGCCGTCGTTTAACCTATTCTCCTCCAGGGCCATAGCAAAGCCCTCTGAAGCCAACCTTGTTCATGATTATTACAGTGACCTGGGGCTCGAGCCTTTCATTAATGCGGTTGGACCATACTCCTCACTCGGAGGGGCCAGGATGTGGCCTGAGGTGATCGATGCTATGGCCTATGCAGTTGAACATAAAGCCAGAATGACCGATATCCACGATGCAGTCGGCACGCGTATTGCGGAGTTGTTGAGTGCTGAAGCTGCCATGGTGACCTCTGGTGCTACAGGCGCTCTTATGCTCGGAACTGCCGCCTGTATGACCATGGGAGACCTGGAAAAAAATGAAAGACTTCCTGATACAACGGATATGGCCAATGAGGTCATCATCCTCAAAAGCCAGCGATATCTCTATGACCGGTCGATTCGAGCACCGGGTGCAAAACTGGTTGAAATCGAAAGCACCAGCCAGGCCAGGGATGCGATCAACGATAAAACGGCGATGTTGTTTTTCCTGCTCAACCGGTCAGATGAAGCCCGTATTGACGTAGAGGGCTACATACAGATAGCCAAACAGTATGGCATTCCTATTCTTTGTGATGCCGCCACTACGGTTCCGCCAGTAAAAAAAATCGCCGAAACCATGAGGGCAGGTTTTGACCTGGTCTGCTATTCAGGCGGTAAAGGCTTGCGTGGCCCCTATAGTGCTGGGCTCTTGCTGGGACGAAAAGACCTGATTGGCTATGCACGGCAGCATGCCTCACCAAATCACCGGGCTTACGGAAGAAGTATGAAAGTAGCACCGGAAGAGTACCTTGGCATGATGGTCGCTGTAGAAACCAGTTTGAACTTTGATGAGGAAAAGGAATACCAGAGACAACTTAACCTGGTTAGTTTAATGGGAAGAGAACTCGCTGTCATCGACGGGGTATCTGTGTCAACTCATGTGCCGGCCCAGGAGGCTCGTGAACCTTACATCGAAATCAATTGGGACGAACGGTTTGCCATATCCCCTGGCGAGGTAAAACAGTTACTACGAAACGGGAAACCCTGTATAGAAGTTAGAGCCCTGTTTCTGTCGGGTGGTAAGCTGCATTTGACGGCTTCGATGCTCGAGAAAAACCAGGCCCCAGTCGTTGTGCGACGGATAAAGGAGATCCTGCGCAAAAATGCACCCAACCCGCTAGCCAGGTCCGGACGAGCATGACCTATAGACGAGCGATCCTTAAAAGTTTAGCCGGGGTCTTGCCATTTTCGCTGTTGGGCAGCGTTTCGGGAGGTGAGCATAAAAAGCCGGAAGTGCCAGTATTAAGCCCAGGCCGTGATTACTTCAAGGAGCTAGGTGTAATACCGTTCATCAATGCAGCAGGGGCTTATTCTGCCTACGGTGGAGCACGAATGCGTCCAGAGGTGGTTGATGCGATGCGTTATGCAGCGACTCGGAAAGTGAAAATGAATCAGTTGCATGATGCTGTTGGCAAGCAGATAGCAACGTTGGTTGGATCTGAAGCAGCTATGGTGACATCCGGTGCTACCGCTTCTATCGTTCTTGGAACGGCGGCCTGTATGACGCTAGGTGATGAAGCGAAAATGCGACAGCTTCCTGATACTGCCCACATGAAGAATGAGATAATTATTCAGGTTAAACATCGTTATACCTACGACAGAGCGTTGACAGTGGCAGGCGCAACGCTAGTCGAGGTTGAATCCGAGCAGGATGTTCTGGACAGGGTGAATGACCGGACGGCGATGATGTTTTTTCTGAAACCTACACAGCAAGGTGACGATATCGCTGCTCAGGATTATATTGCCCTGGCCAGGGAATTAGGGATTCCCTGCTTCTGCGATGCAGCAACCACCACGCCACCTGCGAACAACGTTATCGAAGGAGTTAATGAAGGATTTGACCTTATCTGCTATTCCGGGGGCAAGGGCTTGCGCGGCCCCTATAGCGCAGGTCTGCTATTAGGTAATAAAGATTTAATCAGGTACGCAAGGCGGCATAGTGCACCTAATGACCTCTCTATTGGTCGTGGCATGAAAGTTTCATCTGAGGAATACCTTGGAATGCTAGTTGCGCTTGAATCGAGTCTTAATGTGACCGAAGAAGAAGATTTTTTATATAAAAAACAGCGATTTACAAATATAACTGAACAGATATCTGATATCCCGGGTGTCACCACAAAGGTATTTGAATCCGACAGTATCACCAACGAACTCTACCTGGATATCGACTGGGACACTAAGGTAGTAAAATTGAGCCGTGAGGATTTCATTGCGGAATTGCGCCGTCATAATCCTTCAGTTGAGATACGTCTGTTGTTGTTTTCAGGCGGGAGAATTCAGTTATCAGCAACGGTTATGGCTGACGGAGAGGATATGATTGTGGGTTCGATAATCCGGAAAGTATTGCTTCAATTCTCCTGATTCTCCATTTGCAGGTCAAATCAGCTGGCGCTCAAATCATTATCCGTTCTTAAAAGTAGTACTGAGGATATGCTGCTGGCTTTCTTCGTCTGTGAGGGTGTAAAGCTTCAGTAGAGTGGCTTGAAATCGGTGCTCGGTAGAGTCACCGGCACGGCGTGTGAAAGAGCAACTGCCATAAATTTACTTGTCCCTTAGTGAAATAATCATAAAAAGCCAGGGATAAGTTTAGCAATGTACCCATGCATGGACGAGGTCTTAGCAGATAGGTATGTAAAGGCCTGTGGCAAACGTTAACTTGCGCTCAATTGAGCGCTGAGTTTAAATCTGTGATGAAATGCGCCCTGAGTCAGAGTGATGGATGTGTCTCGCAGGTGAGTCGCGTCAATGGTGAATAAAACCGTCTCCGGTGAGAAGCGCGAGGCTTCGGTTCTTCTCTGTGCTGATTCGTTTATACTCTGATGAATAGCTAAGCACGCTGGGTGTAATTGAGGCAGCAATGGAAAAAGGGGAATTTTTTAAAGATGTACGCGAGGATTTACCGGGTCCACTAAACGGTGTTCTGGTGATTGAGGCAACGACTACCTGGGCTGGCCCAATGACAGGTTGTATTCTCGCTGATTTGGGTGCACGAGTAATCAAATTAGAACACCCGTCAGGTGAAGTTGCCCGTAAAATTCCACCTATGGTGCCGGAATCGCAGTTGTCGGTATTTAACGAAACCGTAAACCGTAACAAAGAATCGCTCAGTGTTGATTTGCGATCGGAACAGGGCAAGGAGGTCGTGCTCAAGTTAGTCGAGGGGGCGGACCTGTTTTTAGAGAATTTTCGTCCAGGAACGTTATCCGATTGGGATCTGGGCTATGCTAGTTTGCGACGTTATAAATCAGATCTCGTTTATGTCAGTGTCAGCGGTTTTGGGCAGTTTGGCCCCTTAAGTGAGCGGGTAGGGTATGACCCGCTGGCCCAGAACTATACGGGTTGGGCCGCACTCAATGGTGAGCCCATGGGTGGACCAGTAAAAGCGCCAACGTTCCTTGCTGATGATCTGGGTGGTCTACATGGTGCTTTAGCCGCAATGGCTGCGCTGCGACATCGGGACCAGACTGGTGAAGGCCAGCATGTGGATGTGTCTTTGGTTGACAGCATCATGTTTCAGAGTAATGGGCTGGCCAGCCTGGGTGCAATGGGGTTGCCGACGCCTCGTATGGGAAACCAGTTTTCCATAGCGGCGCCTGTTAATAATTATGTGTGCGCCAATGGCACTGTCTTCGCCGGGGTTTTACTAGATAGTCACTGGCAGCAACTCGCCAAAGAAATAGGTCAGGAGCAATTGCAAGGTCTTTCTGGCGCAGAACGGCTGGAACAGCGTGAATCACTAGATAGTCTGTTGGCAGCCTACTGCTTAACTCGCAAAGTAGAAGATATTGTAAGCCGGTTTGCCGAGTTAGGCTTGCCAGCCACGCGGGTGAACACACCAGCTGAAGTTGCTCAGGAACCGCACATACATGCCAGGGACATGTTGATACCGACCCAATTGAGCGATGGAACTACAATGCCAATTGTCGGCCCAGCCGCAAAATTTTCCCGAACGCCAACAACGATAAGACACCCTGCACCAAGCCTTGGCCAGCATAATGACCGAATTCTGTCAGATCTCGGTTATAGCGACGCAGAGCGGGCTGAATTACGTGACAAGGGCGCGGTAGGTTGACGATGCGGCTGTTCTTGATGATAGCACTGCAGGCGCTTTTGAACCTGGCTGAACATCATCAATGGGGCTATGCCTTGACTCCAGAAGGCAACGGGTTTTGGCTGGATAGAGGGATTAATACGATACCGAGGCAAATCATCAGATTGTCTGGTCCAATTAGCGTTAAGCTCCACCGATGGGCACGAACTCCCAGATAAATACTTCGATTTGTAGATGTAGACTCAGGATTATCTGGCTCTTTTTCTTTGCCTGATATAGATAGCAAGTGCAAATTTCTGGCGTAACAGGTTTCACAGGTTAAAACACACTGACCGTTGCAAGATCTGATACAAGCTATTTGCTGTTCAACTAGAAGATTTTAAGTCGCCTACGTGTCTTGCTAGCCACATTTGCAGTCATTTATGATTAGGCTGCGATTTCTCGATTTTCGGTGGGCCTTTTCATGGTTTTTAGAAATACTGTTGAGTTGCTGCTGGAATAGTGTATATTTTTTCAATCAGATAAAATCTTCTATATGGAGGATGTTTTAGTGACCACCTTGTTTTATGAAAAAATCAAGGGTTTACGACTAGCAAAAGGCTTATCCCTCAGGGCGATGGCAGAGGCCCTTAATCAACGGGGAGTCAATATTAGTCATACTGGTATCGCTCGATGGGAGCAGGAACGAAGTGGAGAGGCACAACACTTGCCTAAGCGTCAGACTATCGCAGCACTGGCAAAGTTTTTTGATGTTTCACCGGCCTGGTTGCTAGAAGACATCTATTCCTCAAAATCTCGAGCAACCAATAATACCAGGCGACAAGAACAGATGCAGGATCTGGCGCTTCTCTCAGATTCAGAATTTGAAGTGTTGGTTGCCGTCAAGGACCAGATTCTTGCCACTAGAAACAGCGATGCCAAGGCTGCACTTAACGAGCCCGGGGATGTGTCGTAACCAGCGTATTAGCCGGAAGAGACCAGAGTTGGGCGGAGAGGCTTCTATCTTGCAGCGTACAATCTTAACCCGCTTGTGATTCATAATCACTCTTGAGCAGGCTTAGGCAGTTTGCCAAGGTGTTTCATTATCTCGATTTTTTAATGATTCCATAAGCTGTCGATAATTCGTCGTCGTCAAGATGTTTTATGGTGATGCCACTGTAACCATAGTAAATCGATATCAGTGGGTTAATGAGGTTGAAAAAAGCAAATGGCAGATAAGCAAAAGTAGCCACACCCAAGGTCGCTGCCATATAAGCTCCGCAGGTATTCCAGGGTACTAAAGGCGAAGTTAGCGTGCCGGAATCTTCGATGACGCGAGACAGGTTACGTGGGTCCAGATTGCGACGAGTGAATTCTGCTTTGAACATTTTGCCGGGGAGAACCACCGCCATGTATTGTTCTCCGGCGATCACATTGACGCCAATACAGGAGCCAACCACCGTTGCCACTAGAGAACCGGTTGATTTTGCGGCCTTCAGGACGGTATTAATGAGGCGAGCCAGCATGCCAGCGTGCTCAAGTACGGCACCGAATGCCAGCGCGGAAATAATAAGCCAGATGGTCGTTAGCATGCTACTCATACCACCTCGACTTAGCAGGTTATCTACTTCTGCATTACCGGTTGCAGATATAAATCCATCTGCCAGGGCGAGCCATACTCCCCGAGTGTAGCCAACTAATGCGCCTGCTTCAGGAGCACCAGCGAAGTTAAGGACGACTTCAGGTTGTAAAATGATGGCGACCATACCACCGAGTAAAGCGCCGAACAAAATAGTAGGCAATGGTGGCACCCGGCGTATCGCCATAAAAAAAACGATAGCCAGAGGAATTAGGGTGAGTGGGGTAATATTGAAGGACCCATGCAATATTGCCATGGTTTGTTCCAGGGCTTCACTATTACGACTGACTTCAGTGTCAAGACCAATCAATGTGAAAATCACAAGCGCGATCAGGAAAGATGGCCCAGTAGTCCAGGCCATATGCCTGATGTGGTCGAATAAGTCAGTCTCAACCACCGCAGCGGCTAGATTAGTCGTATCCGACAGGGGCGACATCTTGTCCCCAAAATAGGCGCCGGAGATGATTGCGCCAGCGGTAATAGCGGGGGATACCCCCAGGCCTATTGATACACCGATTAAGCCAACACCCAGCGTGCCAGCCACAGTCCATGAACTGCCTATACTGACCGATGTGATCGCACAGATCAGGCAGCTAGCTGCAAAAAAATACTGAGGGCTCATCAACTGAAGACCGTAATAAATCATTGATGGCACTGTTCCGGCCATCATCCACGTGCCGATGAGGGCGCCAACGGCGAGGAGAATCATAATCGCGCCCATGGCAGTGCCGATTCCTGCAACCATAGCGGCTTGTAAGTCATCCCAGCGATGACCATTTCGGATGGCGAGGCCAGAGGCAATGGCAGCACAGGCGATCAGTACGATCTGGTTAGGGCCTGCAGAAGAGCTATCTCCGAACAAGCTGACCGAAACGGAAAGCAGCAGAATAAGTGAAATCACGGGTATCAGAGCATCGATCAATGATGGGTCTTTAACGGAGGTCATAGCTTATGTTACCTTGTTGTAAAGCGAGGGGCCGGTGGTTTATGCGATCAGGTTGCCCAATAGCATCCTATATCTCGAACGGGATTACCACTTGATTTGAATGCCGCTGGACCTTGGGTTGGCCCTTGTCTTTAAGGCAGGCTCATAGTGGAGCTATCTTCCGCAATAGTACGATCACCAATCAGACATCCGCAGGTATGGAGTAAGGTATGAATGGCAGGTTTGCCCACAGCATCGTGCTTATCACTGGCGCCACTTCGGGTATTGGCGAGGCCTGTGCGAATTTGTTTGCGCTCGAAGGTGCTTCTTTGATGCTGACGGGCCGGGATGAGCCCCGAGGGCACCTTATTCGTGACCGATTAAATGAGGCTGGGACGCAGGTTGGTTTTTCTGCTGGTGATATTCAGGATCGTAGCTATTGCGATGGGCTCATTGAGCACACCGTCAGGGAGTTTGGGCGCCTTGATGTGCTAATTAACAGTGCCGGAATCTGGCAGCCTGCTTCATCGCTAGAAACCACAGATGATTTGTGGCACGAAACCCTGGCCACCAACCTTAATGGATCCTTTTTTACGGCGCGAGCGGCATTGCGGCAGATGCTTAAACAGGGTAGTGGCAATATCGTTAATATAGCGTCTGACCTCGGTTTGGTTGGGGGCAAGCAAGCAGTGGCCTATTGCGCCAGCAAGGGTGCGGTAGTGATGATGACTAAGGCGATGGCATTGGATCATGCCAGAGACAACATACGAATTAATGCCCTGTGTCCAACAGATACAGATACACCGATGATGCATCGTGATTATGCCAATCAAGGTCTGGGAATTGCCGCTGGTCTTAAAAATTCTGCCGACGCTAATCCTATGGGGCGTATAGCCAAGCCGGAAGATGTGGCCGAAGCAGCTTGTTTTATAGCCTCAGCCGCCGCTGGTTTCATTACCGGTGTCTCGTTGCCGGTGGATGGTGCTGCTACAGCGGACTGATCGATCCCATCTTATAGCAGCCGGGCATGTGGTAGAGTCGGCTTTCTTGATGTAAATGGTTTATCAGAGGTCAGAAGGGATAGGCAATCGGCTGACTTAAGTGTGATCTAAATGAATCAATTCCTGGTGGTGTGTTTTTATGATTAAAAGAGTAATGGGCCTGCTGTGGCTAAGTTCGCTGGCTGCATCAGCTGTATTTGCATCCGAATTTGATTTGGTAGAGACCTCAGTTGCAAATGTGCACCGGACAATGCTCGAGGGCTCGTTGAGTTGTACCGATCTCACACAATCTTATTTACAAAGGATTACGGACCTTGATCAGACGAGTGGCCTTAACAGCATCATTGCAGTTAATCCTGACGCTATGGGCCGGGCGGAAAAGCTCGATGATGAATTTAGACTCACCGGAAAGCTCAGGTCACTGCATTGTGTGCCCATGATCATCAAAGACAATTATAATGTGAAAGGGCTGCAGACAACGGCTGGGTCTAGCGCAATGCTCGGCTTCATGCCTGAGACCGATGCATGGCAGATTGCGCGCATCAAGGATGCAGGCGCACTGATCCTGGCTAAATCCAATATGGCGGAGTGGGCCTTCAGCCCCCGTGTAACGATCAGTTCTGTTGCCGGGGAAACCCGCAACCCCTATAACCTGGAGCATGTTCCAGCTGGATCCAGTGGCGGAACGGCTGCAGCGGTTGCTGCAAACCTTGGCTTGATTGGTCTGGGTACAGATACCGGAAATTCAATTCGTGGTCCTTCTTCGCATACCGCCCTGGTGGGTATAAGGTCGACTCTAGGCCTTACCAGCCGTAGTGGCATTGTTCCGCTGTTTCT
>Ga0206679_10001639_pt1 | contig 18414 bp, 18 predicted proteins | sample M110012015metaG_FD_155464 | JGI IMG/M metagenome (GOLD analysis project Ga0206679, IMG submission 155464) | Ammonia-oxidizing marine archaeal communities from Monterey Bay, California, United States - M1 100m 12015 | ecosystem: Environmental > Aquatic > Marine > Intertidal zone | place: USA... | reverse complement strand
TCTCTGATTTCGAAAAGAGTATATTCGATTATCTTCCTTCTATCACTAGTAGCTGAAACTTTCTGTTAATTTCTTGCGTAATAAATATCAACTTAAAAATTACGCCTATACCAAACATTTACTTTTTTATTAATCCTTAAAATTATTTATTATGAAAAAGTTAATGCTATTCACCATCCTTTCAACATTATTTATTAATTCTTATTCTCAGGACACCATTTGCACCTACTTTACAGGAGAGAGAGTTATTGAATTTGACTATCAAACAAGTGAAATTATTAGTGAGACTGTAATGGAAGGAAAATTCTATATTATAGAAGTAGGTTATAGAGAAGTGCTCTGTTTAGATTTGAGTGATGGGAAGAATAGGTTTAGGAAAGTTACTATTCATTATGATGATGGTGAAAAAATCACAGATATATTAGAAAGCAAGGATGATGTATATTATAGTCCAATAGGACCTATTAGAATTGAAGTAAGAAGACCTACAATACTAAAAATATAAATTCATCAATTTTATTTATTAATCTTAAAAGTATTTATTATGAAGAAATTAAAAATGAGTATAGCAGCATTAACAATTGCAATAAATAGTTATAGTCAAACAGCTAACGTTGAAGTAAGTTGGTTTGACCCGATAAATAAAATACACTATTCTCACCAAGATATTAAAAATTATACTGATACTTCATTGCAAGAAGTAAGAGGTGGAATTATACTTGATGAGATAGAAATAATTAATATTAATGAAGATATGATTGAGCAGACTCCTCAAGATACCGAAAATGGAGATGTTGATAGTACAAGCTCTGTATTAATGTATGATACGGTAAATCAAGTATTGGTATCAGAAGATGCAGAACAAGCTAAAGAAATTCATGAGAATCTATATGCTATAGTAAACAATTCAGAGGATATGCTTAGCATGCTTCAGCAAGACGTAGATAGTGGATTTATAGAAAATCAATATGTTGGTTTTTATCAAGAATTATTACAAAAAATACATAAAAGACAAACTTAAAAAAAGTCGGGGTAGCAGGATTACAACCAACCCTTATTTCACTAGATTACAACAAGCTTTTAAACTGAAATTTGCACCACTTTTTGCACCGCTAACCAATTTACTAATCCAAACTTAATAAATTAATTAGATTCTCAGAGTAATGAGTTATTTTTAAAAATATGTAGTAGTTTTTTTATTGTTAATCTATTGTTTTATTTTATCAAAGTTACTTGTCCATTATAAGTATGTTTTTGTCCAAAAATATCTATTACATTTATTAAATAAACATATACTCCAACCTGTGCAATTTCATCCTTCTTGTAAGTTGTTCCATTCCAACCAATATTTAAATCATTTGAAGTAAAGAAATGCTCACCCCATCTACTGTATATCTTTAACTCATATACATTTACCCCTATTCCTTTAGGTAAGAAAGAATCATTAATTTCATCTCCATTTGGAGTAAAACTATTAGGAATATATAACAAAAACTCTTCAACAATAATTCTCTTTGTTATGGTATCCACACAGCCATACAAATTTTCAATAGCCAACGTTACATTGAAATCTCCAGTATCTGCAAATGCATGTCTAGTGTCTTGCTCATTAGAGCTAAACCCATCTTCAAATTCCCAAAACCATTTTGTTATTATAGTAAATTCATCAACAGACTTATCAATAAAGAAAATTGGATTATCCATTTGCTCGTATAGATGATGTATACTTAAGTTAGGAATTACATTAAATTCTGCTATCGGGTTTTCTATTACATCTGAATTTATATATAATTGTTCTGAGATTACACAATTATTAGCATCTGTAATTATTATTGAATAGTTTCCTTCAGGTAAATTATTTATTACTGGATTAATTTCATTATTTGACCAAAGATAATTATATAGCAATACCCCTCCAGAAACTATAGCTTCTGCCATGCCTACTTCCCTATAACAGGTGTCATGCGCAAAATTAAAAGTAAGTATAAGTGGTGTGGGTTCCGTTAGTGTCACAGAATCAGAAATTGCACAGCTATTTAAATCTGTAATATCTACACTATAAGTAGCTAATGATAAATTAGTAATATCTTCTGTTACGGCTGATGTATTCCATAGGTAATTGTATCCAGGAACAGATCCTGACACATTTAGATCAATACCCCCATCACTGTATCCATTACAACTTATATTGTATCCATTATAATCTGTAACTATTGGTGATGTTTGTAAAGGAGTTGGTTCAGTTAAGGTAAAAGAAGTATCAAAGGTACATCCATAATCATCTGTTAATTGTAAAGTGTAAATACCGCTTATTAGATTATATTGATCTAGATTAGAGGAAGAAGGTGTATTCCAATTATAATTAACTGGTGGGAATGGAGAAGTTGCGTAGGTTTCAATAAAACCATTATTATACCCCTCACAAGAAACTTCATATCCATTATAATCACTAATATCAGTTACAAATAACTCTAAATTATTAACATAAAAATCAATGTCATATTGAACAGTTCCATTTCCACAATTTGTTTCAAGTAATATATTATGCATTCCTGGTGTTGAAAATGCAAAAGCAATAGAGTCAGAAGATCCTGTAATTAGAATACCATCTACATACCAATCTTGAAAACAAACTAAACCCGCACTCCCATTAACAAAATAAGTTGTATCTCCTACACATAAAGCAGTATCACTAATAGTAAAGAATGGAGTAGTTGAACAATCCAAACACATATAATAATCAGTAGGTGATATAGTATTATAACTAATAGTATTTAAAGATGAGGATGATGTATTAATTCCGAAAGAGTTTGAATTTACACCTGCAAGAGAAACTGATGTTTGATTTAAAACAGGACTATATTGTTGACAACCAACTCTACCAAGTCTATCTGTTTTAATAAAAAGAGGATCAACACTTTGTGCATTAAAAAAACTCCCATCAGTATAGGCAGAAACTGTATATCCATTATCATTATTTGCTCTAACTCCAATTGCTTTTTCAGATCCTCCGCATCCTATAACACTAGACCATTCAAAATCAATAGTCGGACTTACTTTAAATAATAAAATATCTCTACCTGAAAGATTCTCAGGCGTTAATCCTGGAGATTGTGTAAGAAGTGATACAGATGTAGTATTATATCCATATGTCCCTCCGCCAATAATATAACCCCCATCATCTGTTAAATCAATTGACCTAACAAATTCAACTCCTGATGGAGATCCAAAAGCATTACTTGCAACAACATTTCCATTAAAATCAAGACTAGTCACTAAAACATCTCCTGAACCATTTGAAGAATTTGATGCAATAACTATTCTATTTATATTTGTATCAATTAATGCCTCTCCTGCCCAATCATTATGACTCTCCCCAGATGACCCAGAAGTATATGACCTCTCCCAAACTAGAACTCCTTGATTAGAAACCCTTCCTACCCAAAAAGAAGTACCATCCCATGAAAAATACATTAAGTCTCCATTTGGGAATTCATCTAATGCATGTATATTGCTGCCACTCACCTGAGCTGACCATATAACATCACCCAAAGAATCTAACCTCAAAAGTTGACCATATTGACCAGCAGCAAAATATCCTGTGTCTATAGTCTGAATAACTGACGTCATATAACCACTCACTGATGAATAACTTCTTTCCCATTCTGGATTACCTAAACTATCAATCTTTAATAATCTCTTATCATCTGCTGCAATTATTACTCCATTATCAAATGTTGCATCAATAGAAACTCCACCACCACTATTATATAAATTAAACCATATTATATTTCCACACTCATCAATTCTATAAGCATATATCCTACAAGGGCCTCCTCCATCTGAATGTTGTCCAGTACCTACAAACCCTCCATCATTCATAACAGCTAATGACAGACCTCCATTCATTCCAGGAAGGTTGTAAGTTCTGATAAAGGTATTTTGCTGTCCAATAACACTAATATTAAATAATAATAAACTTAATATAAGTATTAATCTCATTCTTTAAGTTTAATATTATCAATTGACCATTCAGGTATACCAATAGTCTTTAAAAAAATAGTTTTAATATCTTTTTCCGTATAAAGTGAGTCTAACTCAAAAATAACAATTTGATTTTTTTCATCCTTATTTATATTACATGCATTAATTTTATTTAGCTCAGTTATCATTTTAGGACCTAAATAAGGACACATAAATAGCCCGCTATATTTATTGAGTTGTATCTTATATTTAAAATGACAATCTGGATTGTCAATATTTTGGCCAAACCCAATCATTGGAAAGAAAAGTAATATAAGTAGTAGTTTTTTCATACTCCAAACTTACATAAAATTATTAGAATTATGAAGGGAGAAAAGTCTGGGGAGCAGGATTACAACCAACACTAATTTCACTAGATTACAGTAAGCTTTTAATCTAAAAACTTATAGCATATTTTAATGATAGCATTCTGGATTGCTCAAAAATTCCATGTTCTTTTAATAAAGAAAGATGAGGAATATACTCTGTATTAAGCATATTATGCCCGTGAAAAGAAATATGGTGTGCGCCTTTAGTAATCCCTAAACTTACATTAATTAAAGCATAAGACTCTGAAAATTCTTCTTTTGATGAAATTCTATCTTGCTTAAAATGATAATTATAATTTAAAGACACTCCCATTTTATCAATGAAAGATAAATTATTAAAAGTATATTCTATCTCATTTGAAAGTTTATGTGCAGGAATCATTGCTAATGGTTCGGTTAATTCCAGATTATCTGCAAATACTACAGAAATGCTACTATGTAAATGCAAATCGTGTAATATATGAGGATGATAATCTATACCTGCTTCACCTCCATATAATCTTGCGTCATCTTGTCTATGCTCAAAGATTCCAATACCCTCAGCTGTAGTGTCAGCTGTTGGAGTTAAGTAAATATAATCTTTTATTTGATTGTGAAATACCGCAACATCAAAAGCATAATGATCACCATGAACATGAAAACTAAAATCAGATTCTAGGTTATTTTCACTTCTCAAATTAATATCCCCTTTTTCATGCCTATTCGCTCCATGGTGTTCTCCATCAGCTGAAAGCTCATATAAATTTGGGGCCCTAAATCCTTTTGCAATATTTGCTCTTAAAACATATTTTTCTAATAAATTATATGTGCTTCCTATTGAGTAGGTATAGTCCAAAAAATCAATGTTATTAGCTGTAAAATAAATAGTTCTATAATCTACTCTTCCACCCATTTGTAACTGAAAACCACCTAATTTTTTATTTAGTAAAGTATATAAAGAAGCATCTTTAGTTTTTGCATTAGGTATCAAAACTTCTTCAGCATGTTCATCATTAGTATTTGTTTGAAACATCCCCTGAGAACCTAAAATTAACTCAAAACTATTATTCGATTTAAGGGCTTTTACATCATATCTACTAGTTCTTAAACTCATATCAAGTGCAGCTTCATCATGTTCCCCCTCTGAATTTTCTTGTTCATGATCATGATCTCCTTCAAATTCTTTTCTATGATTTAATTGATACGAGAAAAATGGTTTGACAGTCCAGTCATTTAACCAAAAGACCCCTTCAGTTGTAGCAAAATGATCTCCAATTTGCTGATGATGCCCTTCTAGTTTTCTTTCTGACTCAGACTCAGTCCCTTCAACCACTCCAGTATTAGTATATGATGAGGAATATACCCCTTTCAAAACTCCCCAATCCTTTGTTATCCCCCAATTTCCAAAGGCATAATTTTGATTATATCTGGAATTATGGGCAAATTTCTTACTAGGAAGTTGATAATCAGCATGATTTTGATAACCTAAACCATAAGTATGAAAAAAATTCCTTTTTCTTTTTTGGCTAATAAATGAAGTTTGCATTCCTTTTGATGCTGAGAAATATGAAGTGGAAAACTTACTTTTTCTTCCGTTCTTTAAGAGAGGTTTTAAAGGAATAAAATTAAGAACACCACCCATTGCATCAGATCCAAATAATAAAGATGCAGGACCTTTTATAATTTCTACATTCTCAACTCCTTCTTCTGGAATAAAAACCCCATGTTCCTCTCCCCAAGCTTGATTAGAAGTTCTGGCACCTTGATACAATACCACCACTCTGTTGCCAGACAAACCTCTAATAACAGGTTTAGTAATTGAATTTCCTAACTTTATCATTTCTACTCCAGGCTCATCAGCTAGAGCTAAAGTTAATGAGGGTGCAGAATGAAAAGAAAGTTCTTCAGCTGAAACACTTTCAATTTGTACAGCTGATCTATCTGCAGTATTTACAAATCCTCCTGAAACAACTACCTCTTCTATTTCTACTATGCTTTTGTGGAGCTCAATCTCTGATAAATCATCTAAAAGAGATTTTACCACTGTTTCATGACCTAAAATTGAAAACTGGACTTTTAATTTTTTTTGTGTTACATTTTCTAAAATAAAAAATCCATTACTATCGGTAATAGTACCTTTATTTAATTCTGGCAAGTAAACATTTACACCTTCAATTGCATCTTTATCTTTATCTACTACTTTTCCTTTTATTGTACCCTCAGCATTCTGAGAATATAAATTAATAGCAAAAAGGAATGAAAAAACTATTATTAATAATTTTGATAATTTCATTTGACTCTAATATTATTTATTACTTAATTTTTGCGTGAACTTTAAGAAAATAATACTGGAGGACTCTTATTTTTAAGATTATCAAATGAACTAAACTTATAACTATTTTCTAGTCTATAAGTCAAATATACAACAGAAGTAAGATTGTAGTTTAGGTTACTTCTTGAAAAATAATAGGATGGAACATTATAATCATCACACCAAAAACATTCATCTTCTTCAAACTCAAAGTGCGATTCATGATGACATGATTTGTAATGAATTGAAAAATTGTAATCAATTTCACAAAATGAATCAGAATGATTATGGTGTTCTTCTGTTTTATGATGGTGAAATGAATCTAAAAATAAAGAAGACAGATGAGTAATAATAAATATTACTACAACAAAATATTTACTTATTAGTTTCATATTGCAAAAGTAAATAGCTTTTTTAAAATAGTGTACTTTTTTGTTAATTTCTTAGACTTAGAAGATTGTCGGGGTAGCAGGATTACAACCCACACTCATTTCACTAGATTACAGCAAGCTTTCAAACTAAAATTTGCACCACTTCTTGCACCGCTAACCAATCTACTATAACAAACTTAAAAAATTAATTGGATTTTCAGAGTAATCATTTATTTTTTAAAATATGCTAAAAACTAAATCCAACACTTACTCCAATAGAATAATAACGAATATCAGGATGAGGAAAATCATTATCAACAGGCTTCTTTAATTCTCTAATAGGTATAGGAGGCTGTAAATATATCCTAAAATTAAATTTGTTTGACTGTAAAGGTAGAAATCTATAGCCTATGATCCCATACAAAATATAAGGCCAGGTTGTTTTTCCAGATAGCATTGTACCTCCTAATCCAAATTCAAAAAAACTTCTTCTTTTGCCAATATTTGCTGTAAAATGATGAGGTATTGTCAAATAATCTTCCACTGGAGAACACGATCCAGTCCCAAAGGAAATACAAAATTCCTGATTATATCCTAAGCCAACCTTAGTACTTAGAATATAAGATTTTCCAACTAAATATTGTTTCTCATAATTAATTGATATTATTGATGCATCACCTAATAAATTCAAACTGATATTATGTAATGGTCTATCTGATAACCCATTTAATACTTTTTCTACAGCTTTCGCAATAGATTTTTCTTCCGCTTTTTTTAATAATCTAATACTTTTTCTACAGCTTTCGCATCTGCAATCATTCAGATCAACACCCATTTTAATAAGGTTAGAATGATATTGTTTAATTTCTTCTGTTTGCAATATATCTTGCTTCACCTTTAAAGTATCAGAAACAGGAAAAGAAGCATAACTAACATTTGTAAATATTATTAATGTACAAAAACTGAAAAGTAATTTTTTCATAAAGCAAAGAAAAGCAAATAAAAAGGAAGTATTATGCTAAGCACAATAAGTAGAAAAAGTCGGGGTAGCAGGATTACAACCAACACTTATTTCACTAGATTACAGTAAGCTTTCAAACCAAAATTTGCACCACTTTTTGCACCGCTAACCAATCTACTAAAACAAACTTAAGAAATTTTATTTAATCTTCTGAGTAATGAGTTATTTTTAAAATAACTTATATCCATTTTTAAGAAATAGATTTGTCTAGAATCTTTAAAATTTTATTATGCTTAAAAATCTTAACAGCTAAAATAATAGAACAAATAAAAGATATAATTCCTAAAATTGCCATAAATACACCAATACTAGATGCTACTGGAATATTTGAAGAGAGGAAATCACCAAGAATGAAAAGTAACATAGAGTAAGTAAATGGATTATATTTTAATATATTCCATATTGCCCCAAAATACCCTCTTCTTCTTTTGTTTTTCTTTAAAGTGCTATCAGCGGATAAAACCGTTATTAATCCTGGCATTAATCCTAAAATTATGGTGACTAGGTAGCCTACTTCAGATGCTTTTAAAATCAATATAAACAGAAAGATTTCAACTATTCCGACCACTTTAAAATACTGACATAAATTTCTGATTATTCTTGAATTTGTTTCAAACTTTTGGGTATCACTCATAATTTTAAACTTTAATTAGTATTTGTAAATTCTAAGGTATTAGACATTTTGTAAAATAATTCTTCTACATCAGAGGGGATATATTTATTTCTTACAGTAGCTTTTATTACAAAAATATTATTTCTGATAAGTGTAAATGATTGTAACGAACGATACTCTTGCGCCCCTTCTTCTCCAATCCATCCAGGATAGCCACATAGCTCATAGTATTCTAAATCTTCAGCAGAAACTATCATATCTTTTAATTCACTTTTTCCCGCATTTCTCAGATTCTGTAATTCAAATTGTTCTAAAGTATATATTGAAATATAAAATTCTATTTCTACTGGAGCTCCCATTACTACCTTCTTACTAAAACCTACAATTGTAGTGGGTATTTTACCTGCAAATTGGAAGTATCCATTCGGTTTTTTAAATTTAAATTCTAACCCATTGTTTTTTAATTTCCCATCAGAAATATAATAATCTCCTAATTGCGCAAACCCAATCATAGGCAAGCAAAGTAATATCAGCAGTAGTTTTTTCACACTACAAACTTACAGAAAATTTATGGGAAAAAGATCCTAAGAAAAAGTCGGGGTAGCAGGATTACAACCAACACTTATTTTACTAGATTAAAGCAAGCTTTTAAACTAAAATTTGCACCACTTTTTGCACCGCAAATCAATCTACTAAAACAAACTTAAGAAATTTTATTGAATTCTCTGATTGAAGAATTATTTTTAAAAATAATAATTACAAGAACCTTTGACGAAATATAAACCAAATCTATAGTTGATTTATATTTTATTGTTTAATTAATTTAAGATTAGAAATAGTCGAAAAACGACCTTGACTATTATATATATAATCTTCTTGATCTGTTATAATCCTTATAATATACATTCCGCTTTTGAATCCTGAAATATTAATCTCTTGACCATATATTATTTCTCCCTCTCTTAGCAAAACCCCTCTTAAATCATATATCTGATAAGATTGCATAACATCTAAATAATTAGACTCTATAAAAAAAGCAGACTGAATAGGGTTTGGATATAAAAAATATAACTCATCAATACTAGGAGCTATAGTATCAAAATAAACATCCAAAGCCTTTAATCTATTATTTAACCAACTTAGAGTATAGGAAATGTCGTTAGAGATATCTTTCTCAACATAAATTCCTGAACTTGGGATGTATACCTCAGCTCCCCATTTAAGAATCTCCCTATCATAGATTGCATTTGAAACTAAAAGATTATACGGCTCTAGAATACTTTCAACTAAATGTTCCTCTGAAAGCAAATCCTCTCTTAATTCAAACCATCTATTTGAAGCAGATGCTGTAAATCTATGATTATCCATATTTATTAACCTAGAATACATCCTATTATCCAATATATCATCATATATATTGGCTTCTAATCCTTTCCAATTATTTCCTAAGATTCCATCTAAATCCCAAGGAGTATAGAAATAAGGACTACTTGAATTCTTCTTGGCTAAATAAATGTTCTTAGCTCTATTGTCTGAAGCTCGAAGGATATTCAAGAATATAAAATAATCAATCGCATTAACTAAATCAAATCTATGGTTAATGTTTTGAGTAAAATCAACATCTGTAGAATTCATTATAAAATCTATAAAATCATATAAATAAGACCACTCTATAATTATCTCATCATCAGGATATTTAACTTCATAACCACCCCATAATACATTGTTATTGTTATATGGTATTAATTCTTCAAATAGCACTGCCTCTCCCCAAGAAACAGATTTATATATTTGACCTGAAATTAAACCATCAAACTTCTCTACCTCTAACTGTTTTCGATCAATCTGTTCTGTTAATGCATATACTCCTAAATATTCATTATTGATTGACAACTCAATATAATGGGTATTTATACCATAAAACCCTTTAGAATTCCGTATCAGACCCTGTTCTTTATGTAGATCCTTCCAAAGTTGATGGGCAAAAACATTTCGAATACGTAATGGCTCATTATACATTGCTAGCAGCAGCCAATCATCATCATCTCTCATTCCTAATAAAGAGGTTTTTCTCTTTTCTCCTAATTCATTTTTCCATAACTCAAGATCATACGACTTCTTTGGAAAACTTTGAGAATAACCTCCCCGTCTCTCAATACCACAGAATGATACTATTAATGATGAATCTTGAGGATTGGATAGCTTAAATGTAGCTAGTTTCTTAGGTTCATTTACAATATCTTCACTAATTGTAATATTGATTATTGGAAAATTAGAAAAATAAATCTGATAAATATCGTTGTTGCAAGTAATAGCGTAATTATTTGAATAATTAAAGCTACTAGGAATTTCAGTAAAAGTAAATTTCTGATTATCTAAAACAAGTGTTAATACATTAATCTCATCTAAATAGCTATTAATATCCTCATTACAAATAATCAATTTAAGTTGATGATCTATAATATATCGTCCATCTTGTATAGGTATTTCAAGATCTTGACTATATAATCCTAAAGGTATAAGTAAGAATATATATAAGTACCTCTTCATAGCACACAAAGTAAAAACAATTAATGAATATATGAATTTATTTACTTCAAGAAAAAAAGAGAGATTCGAAAGAACCGTCACAATATAAAGAGAAAAAAGTCGGGGTAGCAGGATTACAACCAACACTTACTTCACTAGATTACAGTAAGCTTTTGAACTAAAATTTGCACCCCTTTTTGCACCGCTAATCAATATACTAAAACAAACTTAAGAAAATTTATTCGATTTTCTGAGTAATCAGTTATTTTCTAAAATAATTTTACTTCCTAATAAAAAAGAAATCCCCTCCTAATTCATGGCCAGGGAGCGGACTTAGTTGCGGGATTACGATATCATTATTATAACTAGTATAAGAATGTTTAAGATGCTGGTAATATAAATCAGAAGCAGATAAATAAGTTGCAGTATTTTTTGTTAATCCAGTTATTAAGTTTTTAAAAAATCTACTATTATCTGGAACTTCTGAATCAGAGCCACTACTGATATATTGAACAGATGATTTTTCATATATCTCTTGATTTACTAACGATTTTGGAGGATTAACTCCACGAGAAGATGTAGTAATGGATGATGCATGACACGCATCACTTATCAATAAAATATTCTTTGCATCTATTAACTGTAAATTACCTAAAATTTCAAAATCAGTAAGTAGCGTATTACTATCTTCCCATTTTGAATTTGCAGGACACCAATATCCTGATTTTACTTTCTTATCCTTCCACATATATCCATGTCCAGCGTAAAAAATCAATACATTGTCATCCCTTTTTGCCTCCGTATTAAGTCCACCAAACTCCCTTAATATTGCTTCTTTCGTTGGATCTGGTAAAAACGTAACTCTTTCAAAAACATAACTCTTTTCTAGAACTTCCGCTAATTCCTTGCCATCGATAATAGTCTCAGGAAGGTCAGAAAATATTCTATCATTTTCATAATCAGATACTGCAATTATTAAAGCATAATACTTTCCTACATTTACTAATGAATTATGTTCTATTTCTAATTTTTCTTCATTTTTTGGATTAAGACAAGTTCTTAAACTATCCTTTATTTTCACAACATAGCGTTGTATAATATCAACTTGACTCTTAAACTCTTTCACTTCTAATTGAGTTTGTTGTAATTCCAGGAGTAGTTCCCTCTCCGTCTCGCTTTGAGAGAAAGCATTCATACAGAAAAATAATAGAAATACTAATATGATATTACTTTTTATCATCAATCCAATATTCTTTATGTGACTCCAATCTTTTCTCTAATTCATCTTCTAATCCTGAAAAGAAGTTAATTCCTGTTATTTTTTCTACATAGTCAACTGAAGTAACATAATGCGATAACGTATATTCAGCTTTCTTATTTGACAAAACAAAAGCAATCATCTTTTGTTCTGACGGGTCGTAAATAACTTTATAATAATATTCTGGAACACAAACATTATTTGATCCAATTGTTGTAGAACAATCATTTAAGACAGGCCCAGTAGCTACATAAATACTACTATTACTTCCCCATGAACGGACTAAACTTTCTAAATTTTTCCAAATACCCCTGTTGAAAGAGGGATGTTGTGGACTCATATTACTCATATAAAAACTTTCACTCATTGCAGTAGTACTAAAACTCATATCTCCTGCAGGAACTAAATGCCCTCTATCATAACCGGATCCTTGATAATCAGATAAGGTGGCAGAATTAGTACTTATCATTTCATCACTTCTGAAATTATTTGTCCTACTAACAAGGCCTAAGATTCTTTCTTTTTTTATTTCATAAAAAACCCATTCTGCTTGCTCATGTTGCTCGGAATAAGCAAGGGAATAATAAGTATGATTGACCAACCCACCATTACTCTCAGGAAAGTTCTCTCTAAATGTATGTAGTTCCATACAAGATTCGGCACAACAAACACCTACTTTCTTATTATGCATTTTACAGTAGCAACTATTAGATTTACTTCGATTACATTCTTTACAAAGTAATTGGATATTTGAAATATCAGTACCGCCTCCGCAAGAATATGGTGATATATGGTCATATTCTAAGTATTCATAATCACCACAACACTGACATACCCCTCCATCTCTAACATACACATCTTTTTTTGTTGTTTGTGTGATATAACGATTCTGTGCAAAAGAACCAACACTAAATAGGATAAGTGATAATATTAATAATAGTTTCTTCATGGTATAACAACAAAAATATTATTCATTATTAAATAATTCCACGTCTAGATAATCCGCCACCTCCTCAAATAACTCGGGTTGTTGTTCAGAAAAATTAGGAATATTTATGTCTTCTGGTATACTAACAACTGACCTTGAAGTTCCAAAAGAGGATCCTTCATACCTTCTGTGCAGACTAAAAGTAGCAACCGCATACTCAAAAAAATCATCATATTTTATCCAAATATCACCATCATCCCCCCATTCACATCCCCAGCTATTAGCAATTTTAAATGCCCCTCCATGTCTATAATCATCATAAGCAATAACAACAAGTGCATGAATTGAATTTGAATTATCCGGTGATTCACTGCTATAAGGAGTCCATAATGATCCCCCAGTAATAGTGTGAAAAGAATTAACTACTCTTATACCATACAAACAAGGACTGCCTTGAGATAAAGCTGTTTTAATCTGCGCAATATTATCTACCTTACTCCATTTATCAATCTTATATAAGGAAGCTTCCGATAAATCCTCCTTAAAGTTTGACGGGTAATTATAACAAAGTCGAGTAGAAGTGAAAGGATAATAATCAGCATTCTCAACAGACCTTATTGGAGCTATTCCATGATTTGACAAAACTTCAAGTGCTTTTATTGGATTTAAACCAGAAAAGCAATCATTACCTTCAGCAGATGCGCACCAATACATAAAACCAGGTGAAAAAAGATTTCTTAATTGATCATCTTCATCAGTAACCCTCTTATTCTGATTATAAAGAGTAGTTCTAGCATACGCAAGAGCGTAGGCAACACAAAGTTGCGTCTCACCTTGAGACCAGCAAAATTTTGGTGCAAACTGTTCTACTGAAGTGCTCGGAGGTAAGATAGCTCTAGAATTTATTTGAAGGGGATCCATCTCGTCATATTGTTTCTGAATATCCTCATCCCAAATAAAGCCTTGAGCAAGAACAACATGAGTAAAAACAAATAATACATTAAATATTAACAATATTTTTTTCATAGTTTATTTAATTTAATTTAATTACAATAATATATAAATTTTAAAAATTAGAATTGATTTTAGAAATTTTTATGATTGCGCATACTCATACTTCAATTCTAGTAACCTCAATTTCAACTCTTCTATCATCTTTAGCCTCTTTATACAAAGGATATTTACCTTGTAGGCCTATATATGACAATCTACTAGAATCTATTCCATTATCAACTAAGTAATTGTAAACAGTTTTAGCTCTATTTTCGGAAAGCATTAGGATTCTTTCATCAATCGGTATATTTTTATCATAATTATGAATGTCAAAAATATGTCCTTGAATTTGTATGTGGTATTTTTTGTGTTGTTTTAAATCAGTTAAAAGCTTTTGCAATGTTGGTGTAGATCCTGGCATATACTCTGTAGAACCTCTGACAAACATAATATCTTTTAGAATCATCTTTTCCCCTTCTACAATATCTATAAGTGAAGTAGGTAGAACATCAGTAGCATTATTAAAAGTATAAGTAATCATTACTTTTCTATTGTTAGTTAATTGCTCATCAATATTTTTATTATTAGTATTAGGTATTTCCCCTAAACCATTAACAATTATATTTAAAGACGTATCTTTTCTTATAATTTGAGAAATATAGCGAGATCTTTCTTCTGAGAGTTTTATATTATAGTCATTGTCTCCTATTTCATTACAATATCCGGAAATACTAATAGAGGAAATAGTGTTGTTTATTGTTATTGAATCATGAAAGGACTGAAAAAGCACATTTTGATTATTAGTTATAGTATTTTGATCATGATTAAAGTAAATGCTGTAAATCACTTCCTTCCTTCCCGGGATTTGTTTTACATCTCTTAGTTTTTCTGCTTTAACTTTTATAATCTCTTCTTTGTTTTTTACTGGTTCAGTATTTTTTTCTGTTTCTTTAATCTGTACAGTTTGATAATTTAGTTTTTCAGATACTAAACATGAACTGAATGTTAATGCTAGTATAATTAAGATTATGTTTCTCATGACTTTATTTTTTATTATTAATTTGTTTTCATTAGATTAATAACAAAAATTAAGAAAGGTAAACATTATGTGATAATTAGTTTGTTTTTTTATAGTGAAACGGATTTTCTAAAGCATCTTTCATTGTATCATTTTTTAATGAATCCGTAGTAAGAGTATCTATTAGTGAAGGTGCACCATATATTATCTCAGTTTCTGTAACATCAGTTTCAATAAAGTAGCCAATACTTATAATCAGCACAATACTAGCTGCTACTGCAAATATTCTTTTATAATTGGCAGTTAAACTTTGTAGAGTTACCTTTTCCTTATTCAGAGATTTTAAATATTCCTTTTTCTCTTTATATTGATCATGCAACCTTAAAGCTTGTTTAAGTGCCAGCAGATGCTCATATTCGTTTTTGTACTCTATGTCAGAAGATAGCCTGTCTTTAACTATCTTTATTTGCTCATCAGAAGCAAGTCCAAGAATATACAGCTCTAATATTTCCGTTTCTTTATTAGTTAACATTTAATCCAATTTTTAATTCTCTCTGGCATCTTGATTTTGTAGCTTTCGAAACATCCGCATTTTCATGCCGCATAATTTTTGCAATTTCTTTATATCTTTTTCTTTCAAGCCAAAATAAAGTAAGAATTTCTTTGCATTTCTTTCCCATAGTATCAATACCTTTTAAAATTAAATCTACCTTTCTTTCAAATTCTGTTTCTTGTTTATACACATCATTTTCTTCATATGATATTTCTAGTTCTGAAACATCTTTATCAGAAAGCCATTTTTTATCCCTTAGCTTTGTAAACCATGTGTTGCGAAATACAGCATACATATATGTTGAAAGTTTCACAATATTTCCTGCTTTATTTCTTATTAAATAATCTTCAACTATAATTCTTTTTGATAAAACCAAATTACTATATAAGGTCATTATACCATCTTGCAAAACATCATCTATATCATCATTACTTCCAGAATTTTCTAAGACAATATTTTTTACTATTATCTTAAGTTCTTTATACAAAATTTCTAGTGAAGCGTTCACTTCCCATTTATTATTTGACAAAAGTTTCTTTATTATTTCTTTTTCGTTCAATTTATTTCTCAACAATTAATATCACATAACAAATGTAGTAAATATAAATATTTCCTTTAAACTTTTATAATATTAAACACTAATACTGATTATTGCAGAAATTATTAATCATGACTACCACAATACATCCGATGATTTTTTACTTTATTTCTACATCGTCTTCCGGTAGATTTCGCTGTTGCTAGACAAGTGTTGTTATAATATACATATCCATTATCGTTTGCCTTTTTTCTTCTATGTTGAGTGCAATACGAGCTTCCAGATGTTGCTTTTCTTGAACAGTTATTTCCAGCTGCAGTAGCAGCAAAACATCTGCCATTAACTATTTTCCCTACAGTTGTGTATGTTTTTGTCTTGTTCCTGTACTTGTAGTAATTTTTAGAATAAGATTGTGCTGAAGCTGCGCTAAAAGAGAAACAAGCAATGCTACAGATGATAATTAGCTTTGATTTTTTTATAATTATTTTCATGATTTTAAATATTTGAATTAATAATTTATTTTTTTGTGCTATTATAAGAATCTACTAAAGAAAGGAGTAGTTTTTAATTTAAGATTATACTGCAATTCTGATCTACTTACTTTTTATCTTTCAAGATAGATTTCCTTGTTGTTGAAATCAGCAGAAAATTTTGAAAATTTATTTTCAAAGAAATCCATTCCAAGTATACATTGGGCGTTTTCTGTTTCTTTTTCTAAAACCCCAAAAACAATATTTTTAATTTCAATGTCTTTAAATTTTAGACTTTCTACTAAATAGAACTTCATTGACACTTCTCTACCCCCTCCTACTATAACTGTTTGATTCTTGACGGCTAGTAATTCAACGTTTGTTATTTTCTTTAACTTTTTTAACATTTTTTTTGTTAAAAAATTTGCAAAAGCACCAGTATCAAAGAGAAATAATTCTTCGTTTGAACCTATTTTTACATCTACAAAATAAGCATTAACATAACTAGGGTGTTTAATTAATTCGAGTGCTAAAGGTGCGGATGAGCTTATGATGTCCCTCTCGTTATATTTAGAATTTGTATTGTTCCATTTTTTAACTACTTCTCCATTTTCATATTCTTCGTAAAAGATTACACCATCATCACTAGTCGTTAGGAATACTCCATTCAGTTGATTCCCATTAGTAAAATTTCCTTCAATATAGTTTTCCCCATCCTCAAAATACTTTCTTCCAAATCCATTTAACTCTCCATTCTCAAAATATCCTTCTTTCCATTTTTTCTTCTTCTCTTTTTGTAATATATACATTGCTCCCTTTCCATTTGGCCTTTCAAATCTATCAACACAACCTGTATATTTAACATTTTTATAGTTAAGAGGATCATTGGCAACTGTTTTGTAACAATCTTGAGCTGAAGCTGTGGCAAAAGAGATAAACGCAATGCTACAAATAATAATAAGTTTTGTTTTTTTCTTAATTGTTTTCATTTTTTAATTATTTAAATTGATAATTTATTTTATTGTCACTAATAAATATCATAAAATTAAAAAGGTAAACAAAAAAGATATGAGAAGAAAAAAATGTCGGGGTAGCAGAGTTAAAATTAACTACCTTTTGATATTCTAAAGGTCACCTAATTAGTCACCTATTACTTAATGTAGAACTGTGACAAATATATCATAAATTTTCTTTCTAAATAATATGTTTCTGGAAGAAAATTACAATAATTTTATGTTGTATAATCTAATAAATACAAACTTAAAAAAATTTATTTGATCTTATTTTTTAAAATAATTATAAAAAATAAATTATTAAAAAATAACTGAATTTAATAGGTATTACTTAATATTGCCATATGAGTAAGAGGCTTAACTTTATTGATTTATTTGCGGGTTGCGGAGGTCTATCTGAAGGCTTCTTGCAAAGCGGAAGTTATAATGGACTAGCTCATGTGGAATGGGAACTTCCAATGGTAAAT
>Ga0206679_10001638_pt1 | contig 18414 bp, 14 predicted proteins | sample M110012015metaG_FD_155464 | JGI IMG/M metagenome (GOLD analysis project Ga0206679, IMG submission 155464) | Ammonia-oxidizing marine archaeal communities from Monterey Bay, California, United States - M1 100m 12015 | ecosystem: Environmental > Aquatic > Marine > Intertidal zone | place: USA... | reverse complement strand
TTCGAACAGCGATTCATCAGGCGCAACGATTCCCCTCCATTGCCAATTATGATCAAGCCCGCTGTGAAAAAATAATCCAGCTATTATCAGATTATGGTGTTTACCAGACACCAACACTGACTATTAACACCTATGATGCCAAACGTTATTTTGCTGACCCCAACTGGCGGCAGAAATACAGCTACCTACCGGATTCAGTGCAGAAACGCTGGGAACAGGAATCCATCTTGGCGGCAAAGGAACCGGTTAGTGAAAACGGGCTTATTTTCCAAGAATGGAGTATGAAGTTAGTTAAGTTATTTGATGATAATGAGGTGAAAATTTTAGCTGGTACGGACACTCCAATCGGCTATTTAACACCGGGATTCAGTCTCCACAAAGAATTAGAGTTATTAGTGGAAGCTGGTTTGTCTGCGAAGGCTGCACTGCGAGCGGCAACTCTCTCTCCTGCTGAATTTTTTAACTTAGAGTCCACCATGGGTACCTTAGATGAAGGAAAGGTAGCCGATATCTTGATATTAAACCAAAACCCAATTGAGAATATTCAGCATACACAGGATATTTTCCGTGTGATAGTGAAGGGTTCTGTCGCCAATTTCGGCTCATAAGCGTAACGGAAAATCCTACTATGAATCACTTTAATTTTATTATCCTAACTCTGACCGTTTTTGGCGGTTTAAGTGCCTGTTCTGAGGTTGAAAAACCTTTTGATAATGATCAGATTGTAACTAGCTCATATGAAAAACCAACAAGTATCGACAGCCAGCGCTTATCGAACATTGTAAAGGTTTTAGCTTCAGATGAGTTCGAAGGCCGTGCCCCTGGCGGGCCTGGAGAGGCTAAAACTGTTGAATTCTTAATAGATCAGTTTCAGTCACTGGGTCTCGAACCTGGAGGCACCGATGGGACTTGGACGCACGCTGTGCCCCTTATACACACTCAGCTGGCAAGTGATGGTCGTTTAAGTGTCTCGACGGGTGATATAAGCCAGAACTGGGTGCAAGGAATTGACGTTGCTGTGAGCACAGTTCGACCCGTCGATAAGATAGATATTCAATCTGCCCCACTTGTATTTGTCGGATTTGGTGCCAGCGCTCCAGAGCGAAACTGGGATGACTATGGAGAAATTGATTTAACTGGAAAGATTGCCATATTTTTGGTGAATGACCCAGATTTCTCAGCAAACGAAAGCGAGCCCGTTTGGGGCCGGTTTGGTAACAAGCGCATGACCTATTATGGTCGCTGGGCTTACAAATATGAAGAGGCTGCGCGGCGCGGTGCACTTGCAGCACTTGTTATTCATGAAGACAAAGCTGCTGGCTATGGCTGGAATGTCGCCTCATCTGGCCCAGGAAGTCAGTTTGCATTGGCTGAGTCTAGTGGCCCTACACCACCAATATTGCAGGGTTGGCTGCATTATGATGCAGCGAGCGCGTTGTTTGCAGCAGCCGGCATGGATCTTGTGAAACAACGTCGACTTGCTAGAAGAGATGACTTTAGTGCGTTCGAGCTTCCTCAAACCTCATTGAGTGCAAGCTTTAATGTTTCCATGGAGAAAATTGAATCACAAAATGTTCTGGCAAGATTGCCCGGCCATAGTCAGGCAGACGAAATTTTGATGGTATCCTCCCACTGGGACGCCTATGGTCAGGGCGAGCCAGATTCGTCGGGCCGAACTGTTCGTCCAGGAGCGAACGATGACGCCCTTGGTACCGCTGGCGTAATTGAACTAGCGCGTGTACTAAAAGCTGGCGAACCTATGGCACGTAGTGTTGTATTCGCAGCATGGACGGCAGAGGAAGCTGGTCTTCTAGGTTCAGCGGCGTATGCAGCTAAACCGATTTATCCGCTACATTCTACTGTCGCTAATTTTACTCTCGACATCCTCCAGACCGCTGGCTTGGCAAAAGATGTCATTCTAGTTGGTGAAGGACAAAGTGACCTTGAAGAGGACCTGATGCGAGCCGCTGCATTACAGTCACGCGTGGTAACACCAGAAAACCTTCCAGAAAATGGATTGTTCTTCCGCGCTGATCATTTTTCTCTGGCAAGACAGGGAGTACCGGTGCTTTTGCTAATGGGAATTGCTGGTGGGGCCGATTTGATTGAGGGAGGTCGTGTAGCGGGTGATCAGTGGATCGCTGATTATACAGGTAACTGTTACCACCAAACCTGCGACGCCTGGAGCGCTGACTGGGATTTACGCGGAGCTGTGGAAGATATAGAGCTATTTCATACGATTTTACGAGATTTAGGTGATTCGACCCGGTGGCCTCAGTTGAAGTCTAGCTCTGAATTTAAGGCGATTCGATCTGAAACCGACGCCAAGCGCACCCTGCGCTGAGTTAACTTGGCTAGTATAAGCTCTTATTTAGGAATAAAAAAAGGCCACGTAATAAGTGGCCTTGAGTAGCTGTTAAAACCAGTCACTTCTTTGGTTGCATCCAAAGTGGTAAAAAAGCAATTAAGAAGGCTGATACAGTAAGTGCCATAGCAATCGGTGGAGGCATGGTTAAAAGATCGCCTCCATACTCAGCAACAAAACTTTTTGCGATTGGGCTGGCTTCATCTCCTAGCGATGCTAAAGCGTTTGCATGAATTATCCATTGATTGGCGATGTTGGTTAAGATTGTCCAATTCATTGCGAACACTGATAGCGAAAAAACTGAGCAGATAACCTTTCCACTTACCGGCGCTTCTTTCTCAACCATAACGCTGCAAAACCTAGCTGCGACCCAAATAGCTACTACAACAGCAAGTAGTAAAGTTGCATTGGCACCACGTGATGCTTGAAATGACGTCCAAATTTCTGTTTCCATGATATTACCCTCTTATATTTTTATTGAGTTTTTAGCTTAGACCAAATCAAAGCTAGCCACAAGTGAATAGCCTAAACCTCAAAACAATTGCCTCCGACAAAACAATAACAAGTTTCCATATCTGTCGAGGCTGCCTGTAGTGCCCAATTTGACTGTCTAGGGTATTCAGTTATGATTGACGATGTGACTCAATAAACTTGGAGAAAACTATGAAAAACCTAATTATAACAATCGGACTTCTCTCGGCCTTCGTGTGTCTAAATGCTACAGCGGATGGACATGCCGCAGCCGAGCAAAACAGAGGCGCCTTTACGACCTTAATGGTTGCAGCAAAAGATACTGAGAAATACCTTGAAGCAGTTAAATCAAACCCTGCGCTTTATAAAGCAATTGGCGCTGACGCCGGAGGCTATTGCGAAACTAAATCTGGCCAAGACTACTCAGGCCAATTGATGATGTGGACTGCATTCCCCAATGTGACTGCAGCATTAGAGGGCTCTAGTAAATATGACCCCACTAAAGCGCCACGAACAATGTCTAATATGCGAGAGTTTAAGTACGGAGCAACTTGGGCACCTCTCAAGGGATTTCCGAGGCTTGACCCGGGCTATGAGAGAGCTATGAGAATTAAGGTTGCACCTGCCAACGTACCCGCTCTTGTTGCTGCTCTAACTCAACTAGAAAAAGAGATACAGGATGCAGGCCATGACACGTTTATGAATGGCCTCTTTGTGGCGATCGGTGGTGGAACTCAAGAGGCAGGTACCCTGTACCTGAAATCCATAACCTCTGATGTTACAACTCACGGGGCAGTCATAGATGACTACCTTGCTGGGGCAGCATGGGGCAATGCCTATGCACAAGCCACAGCATTAATCGATGAAGTCGTTAATGATCAGTTCGAGGTGTGCGAGCAATTTTATACGGCTGAGTGATCTGCCTATCAGGAGCGATGGACTTCATCGCTCCTGATAAATTTTTGACAAGGAAATGTAACCAATATTTAAGGCATCAACATTTTTAAGTGAGCTTCAATTTCACTGGTAGTTCTTGTTGCATCGTCTGCGACAACCCCTGCAACCAAGGTCTCTCCCTCTAAACCGAACAGATAACGTAGAGTGAGCAAGCCATCTGTCAGAGCATCTATTTCACCATTACCATCGATGTCTGCAAGATCACCAAGATTAGCGATACGCGTCTCAATATCCTCTGCCAATTTATAGGTTGCATCGTCTGCGACAGTTCCAGTAATCAAAGCATCTCCATCAAGACCAAACATCCCTCTCAGTAGTAAAAGGCCATCGGTTAAAGCATCATAATTATCATTACCATCTAGATCGACTGAGCCTGAAGGTACAGTGCCTCCCAAGAACTCATCTAGAGCGGAAATACCGTCGTTATCACCGTCACTTGTCGCATCTGAAGCATCATTGGGGTTTAGACCGTACTTGATTTCCCAAGCATCAGGCATACCATCTGCATCGCTATCGGCCGAATATAAATTATTTAAAGGATATATATCGACATCATCGCTGTAACCGTCATTGTCATCGTCATCATCGCAAAGATCACCATCCCCATCAGAATCAGTATTCAATTGCGCTTGGTTGGCTATTTCAGGACAGTTATCATAAATATTAGCGATCTGATCTGTATCATTGTCTTGGAGAGTAATATTCCAACTAACACTCTGCTCAAGTTGATCTAAGTTTCTTCGCACCAAGTCCAGCTCATGGGGAGCTGTGTCTAGGGAGAAAGCGAACGCAATTACCTCATCCCATGCTTTAGCAGTGATGATATGACTACCAGGTAGCAACGAGTATTCAACAAGATTTAGGGTTGAAGACCCCTTTTCTTGGACAAGTTCACCATTAATGTACCAGTTGATCATTATGACGTTGGAATCGATAACACCAACATACATTTCAGTAGTATCGACCAATACGTTTTGCGTTGGCAAATACGAGTCAATCGGATCTACTAGTGCATAAATATCTAAAATAATCTTTTCAATACCGACTGCATTGTGGCCACAATTATTACTTAATGAATGGCAGTTAAAAGCTCCTTCAAAGCCATTCATTTTGCTACCTGTAGTCGGTTTATAGATACCCTTGTCGTAATATCGCCCACCTTCGTACACGTCTACCAGTGAGCCATCGGGCATTGTGAACCCTAGCCAATGATTCCATTTTGAGCCCTGAGGGTCAGTGGTTACATTTATTTCAGATGGTTCTGCATAGGGGTAAGTACCCGGATCGCCGCCGTATTCATCGGCCAAGCCGTGCCATGCATGACCCCCCTCATGCATAGCAGCATCTCTCATATCTCCGACATCACCGGTATAATGTGCTGAGTAAATCGGGAGGACAGGTCCTTCTGGAGTGTAGTGGGCCGCAGCATGCCAGGCATCATCATGAAGCATCACTAAATGCCAGTCGGTTACAAAGCCCTCTAATTCTTCAGCTTGTCTAAATGCAGCGTTAACAAGTGACCAGTCAGCCCCACAGATTCCAATAGTATAGTCAGTGCATCCCCTTTCCCCACCTAAAATAGTATCTCGATATATGCCCGCTTCAAGATCATCGACTCCTGATTCATTACTGGCGATATCTATACGGTATGTGTTGAAAAAGTTCTTGTATCGAGGGTAAGGGGTGGATTTCGTTGTATTGTAAAAGAAATAGTCTAACGTCGTTTCCACCATAGGCCTATACTGGTTATCTAGATCATTTTCAGTATAACCATCTCCAATAATCACAAAATTAATTCGATTTTCTTGCCTATTAAAAATTACGTTTTCAACAGAAAGATCAAACGTTCCCTGGTACTCCACAAAAGAACTTTTTTCTGAGAAATGACTATTGCTTAGCTTCGCTATTTTATCTTCACGAGGATATATTTCCTGAGCTGCGGCCATGACTGATATATTACAGGCCACCAGTAAAATCTTGAGCTGAACAATGCGTTTTAACATCACAGTCCAATGTTTCATGTCCAGAGACCTTTTGAAACATGCTAGCAAATGACTATTTTTGTTCATAACCGGAGGATTCTCCCCAAAGTAAAGGCATTGATTTACTATGAATAGTCAAAATTATTCCACTTGCCTGCAACTTATCTTATCTAACACCCAATACAAATTACGTTCGCACAAACAAAAACCACCCGCTTCGACAGTGAATCTTATATCCAAATTGCATATTGACACAAATGCGATAGTTTTTACCCAGTAATTATGCGTGTATTGACAAGAATGCTGAAAATAATAGGCCATTTAAATCGCGGCTCCACAACAATCACTCTTACAAATCTGGCACCAAGGTCTCTAGGTGTGCCTCAATTTCTTCTGCAGAAGTTCTTGTCGCGTCAGAGGCCACCACCCCAGCAATTAAAGTATCACCCTCTAAACCGAACAGATAACGCAGGGTGAGAAGACCATCTGTAAGAGCATCTATCTGCCCGTTACCATCAATGTCAACAAGATCACCAAGATTAGCGATACGCGTCTCAATATCCTCTGCCAATGTATAGGTTGCATCAGATGCGACGGTTCCAGTAATCAAAGCATCTCCATCAAGGCCAAACATCCCTCTCAATAGTAAAAGTCCATCAGTTAAAGCATCATAATTATCATTACCATCCAAATCGACTGAGCCCGAAGGTATGGTGCCTCCTAAGAATTCATCTAGCGCGGAAATACCGTCGTTATCTATATCACTTGATGCATCAGAGGCATCATTTGGGTCTAATCCATAATTGGTTTCCCAGGCATCTGGCATACCGTCGCCGTCAGAATCTAAGGTATATAAACCGTTATTTGGAAAAGGGTCATTACTGTCGATAATACCATCACCATCAGAGTCGGCATCTGGCATATGTGTGCTAGGCAAGGTTACATAATTTCCGTACTTATTATTTGCTGCAAAAGCGATCACTCGAACATGATAAGCAACTCCATTGAGCAATTGTGGAATACTCACTTCTCCTTGCTCGTCCCTACCCACAACCCTAGATTGGATCCAAGAAGCATAGGGTTCATCCGTCGGTCTAACATCGACTCTTGATCCTACATAATTTGAGTCATCAGGGTTTACCCAAGAAATTGTGAGATTACTATCTCCCTCAAGTACGGTAGGGTTAATCACATCTGCGACTGGGGATTCTCCATAAAGAAGATCGAATACGTTATGTCCGCTATTCCAGTTTCCCGCGATGTCTGAAGCCCGTATCCTAAATTTGTAGGTATTTCCAAACACTAAATCACTGCTATTAGGAGTCCATGTTTCTCCAGACATTATATTTTCGAGTACGATGGCCGATCCATTAACACCTGTGATACTCACTTGGTACCCATCTACGCCAGACAAGTTGTCATTTGATATGTCCCAACTAAAGTTAAGATCGGATAGATCGGTGGTCCAATAACCGTTTTGCTGACCACCGTTAGATGATATAGATTCAGGTGGAATTGGGGCAGTCTGATCGACGCCGTAGCCATTTTCAGCCCATGGACTAATGGTTTCTTGTTGATCTGCAGTATCAATCACTTGCGTGTACATTTCGTAAATTCCCTCGCCGTCGGGGGCAGCGAAGGAAAAACTGCCATACACAAGCGTGCCGGACAAATCTATAGATTCGTACAGCGACCAATCGCCCCATGTCGATTCGTCACTGCTATACCTGTAATACAGATGAATTTCTTTTAGCCCTATATCATCTGTCGCAAAAAATGGCACGTCCCAAGGGACGGGACCATGATTGCCGCCTTTCCAATACCAAACGGGAAAACGTATTTCTCCACTTGCGTTTTCTATATTCGGTCGCCCAGTTGATCCCGCGCCGTCATTGTCTAAATCGCCGAGGAAATACGGATTGGATTGAGGGGGTTCATCGTACGCACCTGTCGCGGGCATCACTGAACCCACTCGCACCACCGACCAAATCGAGAAAGTGGGTAAAGTAAACGATATCCGATCACCGCTTGTGTCAAACGAAAGCGGATTCACTGAGGGTGAGTCAGCATCAACGAATGATACAGAGACTGTGTTGCTATCAAACTCTGCGGGTAGCAAGACATCCAAGCTAGCATTTTCGAGGGGCGTCATACTCGCTTGTGAAGGATTTTCTGTCGGAATTACAATTTGTCGATTGACAATGTGGAACACCCAAGACCCGTCATCTGCTTTATACCGATTAACAAACACATCCGGAGACTCCCCAGAAGCAGCGCCTGAACCACTGTACGTCAAATCAACCTCGGGACTGACCCGGGAATCGACTAGGTTTGAGAACGATTCACGAATCGTTGATTTAGAAGTGGCGCTTGTTTTATTAGACTCATAATTACTGCCTAGGTTATCCTCAAAAGAGATGATAAACCCACCTCCTACTGCCTGTACCTTATCGGTGCCAAAGTAATCGTCGAAAGTCCTGTCACCGGAGCGTATTTGACCGGTATGGTCATTATCCGCAATTCTGCCAAAACCAATCAAAATACCCCCGGCATTCGCGTATTGCTCAAGAAGAACGATTTGTGCATCTGTGAGATACCTGGTGTTGGGGAGTATCACAGCGTCATAACGCTGCAACTGTGCCAAGGTCAGTAGCTCATTACCTTCTCTGCGGTTTGGGTGTGCTGCGAAAACTACGTCGAACATCCATTGCATATCAGTCAACAAATACGTAATTCCGCGAAAGGAGGCTGTCGTTGAACCTGGATCGTTAGCCTCGCCAATTTCAGAATAAAGCACCGCAAACTGTCCCGCTTCAGCTAGGTTAAAGGCCGTTGGTTGCAGAGTAGGAAACTGCAGAAACGATCTCATAAAGTCCATGCGCTCTTTTTGGTGATGGAATCCACTCCAGCTGGAACCGGATCCGTGCTGCACCAAGCCCCCAGCAGCAAATGTTTCAGCAGCAAACAATCTCGCACTCTCGTTACTTTTAGTCGTTTCGGTATGTGACGGAAAATTCCATGACCAAAACTTTTTATCAAAGTTGGCTATGGTTTTATTAACAAACGTCAGATGTCCATAGGGCCAACCCAGACTATCAAGAAATGTTTCCGCCATCCCAAAGTCAAATAAATCCAATATATCCCAACCCCGTGCTCCGGTATAACGGTTCCCACTCAAGTAAATTATCCGATTATAGTTAGCTAATCCATACGCTCGAAGTTGATCTGCCCACTGTTTGAAGAAATTACGCTCAAGTGAACGCATATATGCTAGCCATGCTTTAAAAAGTGAGTCAGTCGGAGGTTGGGCTCGAACTTGACTAGAACTAGACCAACCATTGGCACGTAAATGATCAGCATAGTCAAAATTACTTACATTAGAAATACCAAAACTAGTAATCTCAACAGACGAGTAATTGTCGGAAAGGTAGGTGTTAAAGCCTGATATCGTAGTGCTATCAAAAGACATGGCTGAAATTGAGCCCGCCGCTTCATCCATAAAAATATAACTGGTGCCTAAGTCAATTGCTAACTTCCCTGAATCAACCATATAGTCAAGATAACCTTGTCTTGCCATAGAAAAATTAGAACCAGTTGAACCCTCTAAAGTTGTTGGCAATGCGACAGCCCTAAGACCTGGATCATCTTTTGCGGAGGTCTCCAAGTGCTGCATAGCGTAATAAGTTCCATAGGCAATTCCTTGAGCCTCCCAATCCTCTATACTACTTTTAATCACTTCGCGCTGCTCGGGAGTTACGGTGTAATCAATCCAACCAAAATCATCAACAATGACTTTGATTGCTCCGCCTGGAGAATAGATCGGCCTGGGCCCGAATACTGTACCACTATCAGTTGGCAGCGATATGATGGTCTCGGAGATCGGTGCTGTGGATAACAATGCAACTACTATTAGGACTGCGTATTTGATTTTATAATCCATGCAAATTCTTTAAAAGTAATAGAGAAATAAAAATAACGACTATTACAGTGTAGATCATGATCAGGATATGTGCTTGACCAAGACGCCTCGGTTGTCAGCCATTTTGGCTCTATTAGAGCAGCATCAGTGCGGTATCAACCACCCTTAGCCCATTTTTGCTGCCCTCAGCTCAGCTTGCGCTTCTAGCCATTTCTGATTTAATGGTTGGTATCATGCAGTTCCAAACAGACGAAACGATGCAGAGGATAAAGATATGAAAATAATAACAAAATTAATGAATATTAAATCTGCAGATAGTGTGTTTGGTTCAATGTGGATAATTGGCTCGTTTGTGGGCGTTGTCTTATTTTTCCAAGCCTCATTTTACGGTGAGAGTTGGGCTCCTTTTGTGGTTGCGGTTGTTATCGCGAGTTTTGGAAAAGCCCTTCTAAGGCATTATGAAGCGCAACAAGACAAATCTTCTCCGCAGTAATCAAACCATAAGGCTAGATACGTAGGCGTCCTGAATTTACTTACTCTAAATCACTACCAGATGTTTCTGAGAGTAACGAGACACAAACTATCGTCGCCACTGCCGCTACTGCCATATAAACGGAAACGTAAAAAATACCATAGGTATTCCACAGCATTACAGCGATGGTAGGAGCAAGTGCTCCTCCGAGAATGGCGCCTATTTGATACCCCAAGGATGCTCCTGAGTATCGGACCTCGGTACTAAAGAGTTCAGTAAAAAAAGCAGCCTGAGGGCCATATTGAAGACCAATAAAAATAAGGCCCAGACTAATCGCTCCCGTAACAATGTAGACATTACCGGTATCGACCAGAGGAAACAAAGCAAAGGCCCAGATACCTGATAGAGCTGCACCCCAGAGATAAACTCGCTTACGTCCTATTCTGTCCGATAACCCAGCGGCCCAAAACTGAGCGGGAATCATTATAAGAGCGGCAATAAGTACAGAGGCGAGCATCGTATTTCGAGACAGCATAACTGAGGGTGAGTTGACACCATAAGCCATAATAAAAGCTATTAAGATATAGAAAGTCACCTGAATAGAAAGAAACGCCCCTGCAGCAAGAAAGATTCGACCTGGATGACGGGATAGCACCTCGATAATCGGTGATCTCTCTGTCACTTTATCTGTGCTCGAATCTTTATCTTGGCTAGCTGCTAATTTTTTAAATGCCTCTGTGTCTTCAAGATTTAATTGGACATACAAGCTAACAAGAATCAATAGAATGCTGGCAATGAACGGGATCCGCCAACCCCAATCCATGAAGGCTTCTTCACTCAACCCACCACTGACACCAAGAAACGCCAAATTAGCAAGAATGACACCAATAGGTGCGCCCGCTTGAGCGTAGGCTCCGTACCAACCGCGTTTCTCAGGAGGTGCGCTTTCGGTTACCAAAAGCATTGCACCACCCCACTGCCCGCCAATAGCTAACCCCTGGACGAAACGAAGAAACACCAGTATGAGAGGGGCTAAATAGCCAATGGTTTCATAGGTGGGAAGTAGCCCAATTAACGTAGTTGAAGCACCCATTATCATTAAGGCAATGACTAAGGTTTGTTTGCGCCCAACACGATCGCCAAAATGGCCAAAAACAATTCCACCTAACGGCCGAGCTAAGAAACCTACCGCAAAAGTGCTAAATGAAGCGATAAGCGCAACCATTGCTGGCATGTCTGCAGGGAAAAAAGCTTTAGGAAAAATGATAGCGGCGGCGGTACCGTAAAGGAAAAAGTCATACCATTCGATACTAGTACCAGCGAGTGAGGTGAGTGCAACTTTACGAATATTATTGGGTTGTGATTCCTGCATATCATTATTCCTGTGTTTTCATAATCATAGCTGAATAACTTGTCTAATCAAACTCTGAAAAGCCTGAGGTTGCCAATGCATAAACGGAATGAGACTATGCATTAAGCACAACTAAAGAGACAATTTATGACCACATTAGATATAGAGTTTGTTAGAAATCAATTTCCAGCGTTTAGTGAACCCACCCTTGAAGGCTTTGCACATTTTGAGAATGCTGGAGGCTCCTACGCCTGTAGTCAGATGATAAATGCTCTACATCACTACTACTCAGCAACTAAAGTTCAACCCTATTATGGTTTTGAACCCTCCCATGGTGCGGGTATGGAAATGACCCGAGGACGCGAACGTATGGCGTCTTGGCTCAATGTTGATGCTGAGGAGGTACACTTCAGTGCCTCTACCTCACAAAATAGCTATGTTGTCGCTCAAGCACTGCGAGATCACCTCAAAGTCGGCGATGAAATCATTGTTACCAATCAAGATCACGAGGCCAATATTGGTGTTTGGAGAAAGCTGGAGGCACAGGGTATTGTCATTAGAGAATGGCAAATTAACCCCGAAACTGCTGAACTTGAAATCGAAGGACTAGATGCATTACTAAATGAAAACACCCGCATTGTCGCTTTTACGCATTGCTCTAACATTGTAGGCAGTATCAACCCAGTGCGTGAGTGGACGGATAAAATCCATGCTGTCGGTGCGCTTGCATTTGTTGACGGGGTTTCTTATGCGGGTCATGGGCTACCCGATGTCGATGCGTTAGGCGCTGACATCTATTTTTTCTCGCTTTATAAAGTCTATGGTCCGCACCTTGGGGTCATGGTAATGCGCCAAGCAGTCAACGAATTACTGCCTAACCAAGGCCATTTTTTCAATGTAGATCACGCTACAAGCCGATTTACGCCTGCAGGACCGGATCATGCCCAGATTGCCTCAGTCAATGGTGTGATTGATTACTTTGAAGCAATAGATGCCCACCATTTTGACGCAAGCGCTGATTCAACTAAAACCAGTCGTGTGGGGGCTCTACTCCATCGTGCTGAAACAGAGAACTTAGAACCGCTGCTAGACTTTTTGAAGCAACGCAAAGGCATTAATTTAATCGGTAAACCCACAACTGATAATAGAGCACCAACGGTTTCCTTTACTGTGGATGGCGTTGATCCAGAGATTATTGCTGAGAAGCTAGCAAAACAGCGCATCGGGATCGCCAATGGAAATTGCTATGCTTACCGTCTTATGGAAGCACTTGGTATACCGCCTGAGCAAGGAGTTGTGAGACTGTCGTTTGTCCATTACACCAACAGAGAGGAGGTCAGGCGCCTAATTGATGCATTGGCCGATATTATCTGACTTTAGTACAACGATTTATTCGATATTTATTAAGTCATCTGGATAATCAACGTCAATTGCCGCATTGGGCATTGGTACGGCTATTATCTTAATATCTTCGCGCTGCAACAAAGCTTTAGCGCCTGTATCTCCCGATAGTCCAGTCAGGTGTTCAAAGTGCTTTTTTGGGAAAATAGCAGGTACCCCCCTACTTCCGTTGTAATCCGCACAGATTATGGCATCTCCAACACATGAATCTAAAAGCCTCTGAATATCTCTAGGAGTGATCTTTACCTGGTCTGCCAAAATAATCATGATCTCGTCGTATTGATTTTCCAAGACCTGAACCCCAAAATTAATTGACTCACCAATACCAAAGGCCCAATTTCGATTATAGAGAATCCTTGACTGAGGAATACTATTGGCGGCGGTTAGCTCTTCTAAGATCGTATTACGATGCGCACCAAGTACCACAAAAGTATCATCAGGAAAAAGCTGCGTAGCACAGTCATAGGCTCGCTGAATTAGAGTCTTTGATCTAATCCTAGCCAGTTGCTTCGGTGATCCAAATCTTGAGGAGGCGCCAGCAGCCAAAATAAGAATAGCTTTTCTTAACATTTGGAAGCTTCAGCGCAATCTAATTCTCGTCGTTTATAGAGCACCATGTGGCATTCTGTAAGAATTGACAGTGCTATCTCTTCAGGAAACTCACCTTGAATATTTATGCCTGCGGGTCCAGACACATGGGTTCTTAGAGCATCTTCTGTCAGTCCGGCCTTCTCCAGCACCTCAGTACGACGATGAATCGGCCCTAAAAGACCAATATAGCCAAGGTCCAATGACTGCATGCTACTTAAAGCTTGAGCATCCATAATTATGTTGTGGCTCATAATAATTGCCGCGTCCACTGACTGTACGTCCGCCTGGTCGTGAATTTCTTCAGCAGGGCAACGTATGATTTGATCAGCAGTTGGGAAAAATTCGCGTCGCGCGTTAGCCGGCCGTGAGTCCCATACGGTAACCATCCAGCCCATTATCTTCGCCATCTCAACTAGAGGCCGAGCATCGACGCCACCACCTACCACTAATATATGTGGAGCTGGCGTTTGATAGCTTACAAGCCAGTTTTTATCATGACTATCCATTAACCACGCTCGCGAATCCGAACCTGCAAGACCATCATCAGTTAACAGCTGTTGGTGTGCTTCAACACTTTTCCAAGAGGCATGCGCCTCTTCGCCATTCTCTATTGACTGCCAATAATAACCCTGATTTCGGCTGACTAAACTTTCGTAGACTGTGACTAGATCCAAATAGTTATTTTCAGGTAACACAGCTTGCAGAATAATGTGAACAATGCCCCCACAACCAATACCGAGCTGAAATGAAATATCATCCTCATCAGCTCCGTCGTAGCATAGGGTAATAGACTTCTGCGTACTCATGACCTGAGCAGCTCTCTGTTGAATGTTTGCCTCTAAGCACCCGCCACTTAAGAGCCCAAACTGCTGCCCTATGCTATTGAAAAACATCATTGCTCCGGGCTTGCGGTAGCATGGGCCTTCAGTTTTATAGACAGTGCCAAGCACCCACAAACAGTCGTCTTTTTGCGGATACCAACTCGCTAAAAGGTGTTGTAAATGGCTAGTGCTATTAGTTGTGATGGCCATAAAAACGTCTCTACCTAAGGTACACCAAGTCTACCACAGAGACACAATGATCTACATGTAGATCTTTAGGTTTGGCAAGCTAGAATGGCAGTTTGGGGCAGTAAAATTATATGAACACAAAACCATGACAAGAGATATTTATCAGCATCCGACCAATGGTTACTTATATCACCTCCTAGCCTATAAAAAAGGTTGCGTTCTGGTCGTGGCTTGACTATTTTGTGCACCTAAAAATGAAACCCCTGAAAAAGGAACTAAAATGTCTGCTCTCATCCTTGATGGTAAAGCGCTCTCCTTAGAGTCAGAAGCTGATCTCACACAGCGTGTGGCGGCGATTAAAGAACAAAATAACGGTCAAGCGCCTATTCTCGCAACCATCTTAGTTGGTGCTGATCCCGCATCGGCAACCTACGTAAAGATGAAGCAGAATGCTTGCAAGCGTATCGGTATGGAATCAATAGCCGTAGAAATGCCTTCAACTACCTCAACCAGAGAGCTACTAGCAAAAATCGACGAACTCAATATCAACCCAAACTGTCATGGGATTCTGCTGCAGCACCCTGTTCCATCTCAGATTGACGAGCGCGCCTGTTTTGATCAAATTGATATTGCAAAGGACGTCGATGGCGTAACCTGCCATGGATTTGGTCGAATGGCGATGGACGAAGAAGCCTATGGCTCAGCAACGCCTCAAGGCATTATGAGAATTCTTGAAGCCTATGATATTGATCTCACCGGAAAGCATGCTGTGGTAGTGGGTAGAAGCCCAATTCTTGGTAAGCCAATGTCCCTGATGCTCTTGAATGGTCATGCAACTGTTACCATTTGCCACTCGCGAACACAAAATTTGCCTGATCTAATCAAACAAGCCGATATTGTTGTAGGAGCAGTTGGAAGGCCTGAATTCATTCAAGCTGAGTGGATTAAAGATGGTGCAGTTGTTATTGATGCGGGATATCACCCAGGTGGGGTGGGCGATATTGAGCTAGGCCCGCTGGTAGAACGCGTTGCAGCCTATACACCAGTGCCAGGTGGCGTTGGTCCAATGACTATTAACACCTTAATTCAACAATCGGTAATAGCTGCTGAAAAGAGTCTTTAATGGACCTGAGGGCTCATCCTAGCAGATGAGCTCGCCAAAACTCTCTATTGCAAAGGACTGCGTTCTACCCTGTTACTTTACTGTAGAAAGCTAGCCAGCCAGCTATTATTGCGCAACACAATCCCGGTATAAAAAGACCAAACTTCATTGGTGTAACTAATATTTTCAGCGTAATGAAACTTTCATGGCCTAAAAGCAGCATAACCTGAGAAAAACCTTCTATAAGGTCGACGGGAATGCAGAAGATACTGAGTAAGGCTGCCCAGCGGCCTAGGTTTCCTAAATATTTATAAGCCATACCAGCTTGAAAAAAACCGTATATAAACGGATAAACGACATCCAAGGTTGTGGTCAATACTATGTGTGCATACTTTTGCTCTGAGCTCAGCATCGCTAAGTGAGTTAGTATTTCATCCGCATCATACATTTCATCAATTATTTGAAAATCCCAATAATACATAGCTACTACAAATAACAGCGTCGATATAACATAGAGTACAAATGTGAACTGGAGAGTTGATTTTCTAGTAATGAATTTTTCAAATCCTTTACTAACAGAAGCTAGATCAAAGTACATTTAAATTCCATTTTGCCAAGACCTCTCAGCAGTCATCTTTGGTTAGAATATCCTGTTCCACTCTGAGTTAGCGAGAGCTGCTGATTTTTTCCATCATTGCACCTATAGCATCTCGAGCAAAGGGTTGCTTGATAGACCAGACTTGCTGTGCTGTTTCAAGATCAACAATTTCGCTATGGCTATTTGTGGAGCCCGCCTCGCGCAATGTTTGTTTGGTCCTGAGTAGCAGCTCTTTAGGCAAGGAGCGTATATTTTTGGTGAATGCAAAGGCCTCATCGACTAGCTCATCACTAGGTACACACTTCCATGCAAGTCCTTTATCGACAGACTCTTGTCCACTAATGGACTGGGAAAAAAGCAACATTCCAGCGGCAGTATTCCAGTTCGCAAGTTGACGTAACATCCAGGTATTACCTCCTCCAGGATGCAGGCCAAGGCCAAAGAACCTTGGCTCAAAACGAGCCTTATCTGTCACAATTCTTACATCACAGCCTACCGCCATATTAAATCCTGCCCCTACTGCAGGGCCGTTGACTGCTGCTATGGTAGGCAATTCACATTGTGCTATGCACAGAAAGCCACTGTAGATATTCTCAAGCATGAGCTTGTCGGGTGTTATATCGCTAAGTTGTCCTCCCGCGCAAAAAGTAGGCCCGTTTCCGGTAACTATTAGAGCTTTCACATCTGGATGCTTCTCAGCTTGATCTACGTAATCAACAATCATTTCACAGACCTCGAGGGTCAACATGTTGCGCTTGTCTGGATTATTTAGTGTTAGTAGAGCAATATTGTCACGTATTTCGAACAGCACCAGAGACATGAGTTAGTCCTTATTGTTAAAGTCTCTTAAGGATAACATCGAATGCCGTCATTTTTGTACCAGCGAGGAATTAATCAATGGATCTAGAGACATTCTCAGCATCACCCATTAACGCCAATGAATTAGTAGCACACCGTGGATTTCGTGGAAAATACCCTGAAAATACTATCTTGTCTATCACCAAAGCTATTGAAGCTGGTGCCCTCTTTGTGGAACTAGATGTTCAGTTCAGTGAAGATAAATTACCCATTATTTATCATGACAGCGATCTTTCTCGAGTCAGTGGAGAAGCAAAGTCGGTGTTTCAAATGAGCAGAGCCTCACTCCTTAAGGTATCTGCCTATGAACCCGATAGACTGGGGAATAGGTATGCTGATGAGACTATAGCTCCCCTAGAGGCCTTGGTGGCGGTTCTGGTGCGTAACCCAGCTGTTATTGCCTTCGTCGAAATAAAAGACGAATCCATAGCTCACTGTGGCCGAGAGGCTATGCTAGAAACGATCGAAACAGTTCTCGAACCAGTTGCGAAACAAACGGTGATTATGAGTTTTGATTATGAACTATGCGCTATGGCCCGCGCGTCTGACTGGCCATTAGTCGGAGTTGTTCTAGAAGCATGGCAGGATCTTGAGTCAGACAGAATTCAGCAAATCGAACCTGACTTCATATATGTAGATCATGAGATCATTCCAAAGAACTATGATCTCCCCGCCAGCGAATTTCTCGCTAATTCAACGCTAGTGGCCTACGAAGTAGGCAATCGATCTCTGGGTTACGCGCTCCTCTCGAGGGGTGTTGATATGTTGGAAACCTATGAGATAGAGGCCATGATGGCCTCTGATTAGCGGCGAGTTACCGTTAATTACGCCGCCAGGTTGTACCCTCGCGACTGTCTTCAAGCACCACGCCGCGGTCAAGCAGCGCCTGGCGAATCTCATCAGCACCGGCGTAATCTTTGTCTATCTTTGATTGCTGACGCTTCGCTATCATGTCTTCCACTTCTTCTTTGGTTATGTCGTCAGAACCTCGAGCGTGAGTAAACCAGCTCTCGGGGTCCTGCTGCAGTAAACCCATCAGTCCAGCCAAGCCTAACAATTCGGACTGCAATGTCTGCTGTTCTATACCCTGGGCACTATGCATCTTTTTAGCTATCCGATGCAGCTCACTGATCGCCATTGGCGTATTCAAATCATCAAGTAGAGCTCGATAACCTTCGCCGGTTTGATTTAAAGACGGTGTGCTACTTTTCATACCCCGCAAATAACCATAGAGGGAGTCCAGGCTGCGCCAAGCACTATCAAGCAGATCTTTACTGAAGTTTTGCTCTGACCGATAATGGGCAGACAAAATAACAAAGCGCAGTACTTCTCCCGGA